>Ga0137415_10000091_pt1 | contig 69905 bp, 74 predicted proteins | sample CZODoug3_1_1_16f_FD_183082 | JGI IMG/M metagenome (GOLD analysis project Ga0137415, IMG submission 183082) | Vadose zone soil fungal communities from Angelo Coast Range Reserve, California, USA - CZODoug3_1_1_16fungal (Hybrid Assembly) | ecosystem: Environmental > Terrestrial > Soil > Vadose... | reverse complement strand
GAGCAAGGTGGCGTGAATCAGCGTTCACCCGCCCAGGCCAAAATTGCTCTCTTCCGCTCGCTGTTTCATGGACGAGAGGATGTTTATCCGCAACGCTTCGAAAGCCGTAAGACAGGCAGAGCTGGCTATTCGCCAGCTTGCGGCAATGAGTGGGTCCGGGGAATTTGCGAGAAACCGAGAATCAAGTGCTCCGAATGTCCGCACCAACGTTTTCTTCGCATAACCGACGAAATAATTCGTTGGCATCTCTGCGGTCACGACGACAAGGGTCGGGAATTCGTGATGGGCGTCTATCCGATGCTTCGGGATGAGACCTGTTTCTTCCTGGCCGCCGATTTTGACAAAGCAACGTGGCAGCAAGATGCGGGCGCATTCTTGGAAACATGTCAACAAATGAACGTGCCCGCTGCCCTGGAGCGGTCCCGGTCGGGCAACGGCGGGCACGTTTGGTTCTTTTTCAATGAAGCCGTTCCCGCCGTATTGGCGCGCAAGCTGGGTACACACATACTCACGAAAACCATGGAACGCCGCCCCGAAGTCGGTCTGGATTCGTACGATCGGCTCTTTCCAAATCAAGACACACTACCGGTGGGCGGCTTCGGCAACCTGATCGCGTTGCCTCTTCAGCGGCGGTTCCGAGAATTAGGTAATAGCGTTTTCCTGGACGAGCGATTCGCTCCCCATACCGACCAATGGGAGTTTTTGTCCTCGATCCGCAGAATCAGCCGGCAAGGAGTTGAGGAAATAGTCCGGCGTGCTGACGTAAAGGGCCAGATAATTGGCGTAAGTTTGGCGCCTGAGAGTGAAGAAGATGAAGATACGCCTTGGAAGAGACCGCTATCACGGAGTCGGACAAAAGTTTCAATCGCGGGCCCATTACCGGAGAGCTTGGAACTCATCCTCGGCAATCAAATATACATTCCTAAAGATGCGTTGCCGCCAGCCCTCCGCAACCGGCTGATCCGGTTGGCGGCGTTCCAGAATCCCGAGTTTTACAAATTGCAGGCCCTGCGGCTTCCGACTTACGACAAGCCTCGGATTATTGCCTGTGCCGAGGATCACCCCAAGCACGTAGGACTGCCGCGCGGTTGCCTGGATGAAGTCCGTCAAACTTTGTCGGATCTGAACATCAAGGCGATGGTCCGGGACGAGCGCAACCCCGGCCTGCCACTGAAAGCGACATTCCAAGGTGAGCTGCGCCCCGAGCAAACCGTTGCCGCGCATGCCATGCTCGCCCATGATACGGGAGTGTTGGCAGCCACCACCGCGTTCGGAAAGACCGTGGTCGCCGCGTGGCTGATTGCGCAACGGGGAGTGAATACACTCGTATTGGTACATCGGCGGCAGTTGCAACTTCAATGGATCGAGCGCCTTTCCACCTTCCTCGGAATGCCGGCGCGCACTATTGGCCGGATCGGTGGCGGCCGCACAAAGGCAACCGGCTTGCTTGATGTAGCCGTGATACAAAGCATGGTACGAAGCGGTCTCGTCGACGATCTCGTGAGCAATTATGGCCACCTGATTGTGGATGAGTGCCACCATCTCTCTGCCCAAAGCTTTGAGCAGGTTGCCCGCCAGGCTAAGGCGAAGTTTGTGACGGGCCTATCTGCGACCGTCACCCGGAAGGATGGCCAGCATCCGATCATCTTCATGGAGTGTGGTCCCGTACGCTACCGGGGCAGTGTCCGGCAGGGTGTTGCAACTCATCCCTTTGAGCATAAGGTAGTGGTTCGTCCGACTGGTTTTCGTCCGCTACGACCAGCGGATCCTGATGTGCGGGTACAATTCCACAAACTCTATGAAGAACTAATTGCCGATAAGGAGCGCAATCGACTCATCTGTCAGGACGTCATCCATGCCCTTCGAGAGGGGCGGTCGCCGCTGGTGTTGACCGAACGGAATGAGCATCTTGACTCTCTGACGAAGCAATTGACCTCTGAGGTGCCGCACCTGATTGTGCTCAGAGGAGGGATGCGCAAAAAGGAGCTTGACGCTATTCAAGCTCGCTTGGCTGCGATTCCTGGTGAGGAGGCTCGGCTGCTCTTGGCAACCGGCCGGTATGTGGGGGAGGGCTTTGATGACGCCCGACTCGACACCTTATTCCTGACGCTGCCCGTCTCGTGGCAAGGGACGATCACGCAGTACGTTGGTCGGTTGCATCGACTCTTTCACAACAAGCGGGAGGTGCGCGTCTACGACTACGCGGATCTCAACGTACCGATGCTGGCGCGAATGTTCGACCGCCGCTGTCACCATTACGAAGGTATCGGCTACACGATTCAGCTTCCAGGAAGCGCGGTGCCGGGCTGGCCGGCAGATGTGCCACTCCCCGTCGATCCCGACTGGAAAAGCCAATATGCCGCCAGCGTGCGCCGCTTGGTGCGAGATGGCGTAGATTCCCCTTTGGCGAAACTATTTGTCCATGCTGCCGTAATCCCGCCCTCCGATGCCGATAGTTCCGATCGAGCGCGAAGTGCAACCGAGGCATTTCTCTATCGCCGATTGGAAACATTAGCCGAGACGGCCGGGAGGTTTCGCTTGAATGCAGAGCTGCCGATTCCGTTCGATGGCTGGGGCCGCATGGAAGTCGACCTGCTTTGCGAGCCGTCGCACATCGCCGTCGAACTTGACGGCAGGCAGCACCTGGGCGACCCTGAAGCCTACCGGCGAGATCGTCGCAAGGATGCTTTGCTGCAGGAGAATGGCTATCGGGTCCTCCGCTTCCTCGCAGAAGACGTCGGCAAATGTCTAGATCAAGTTCTGGACGCTATCCTGCGAGCCTTAGCGCACCAAAACACCAGAATCTGAGCAGATGACTAACCTTGCTTTGGGTATAGCCTCTCAACCCAGTTTCGGCGGGCCTCCTGGGCGGTTCCGGCAGTTAGAATTGAGGCAGCACCGAGCGAAGATATAGCGGTGACTTGTTCGATGATGCCACAGGCTTTCAAGACGATTAGGCAGCTAAGTCAACAAAGAACATAGCCTGTGGCAGTATCGTGCATGTCTGGCCCCCGGCACCATTAGTGCCCTTTCTTTGGTGTGCCTGCAACGAGATGCCAGCAGGCATCGCCTTAGAGCCCTGGCGACGCGGCTCGCAGAAGGAGACTTTTATGGCAAACGAGAGCAAAGACCAGCCAGTGCTGGGCCACATCGACCGCTTAGTGAAGGAAGAGGAAGGGCTATATGCGCAATCTCAACTCACAGATGATGACCGTGACCGCTTGGCGAAGATAAAGGTCGAACTGGACCAGTGTTGGGATCTGTTGCGTCAGCGCCGGGCTTTGCGAGAGTTTGGGCGCGACCCAGATCAGGCCAAGGTGCGCCCGCCAAAGGTCGTTGAAAACTACGAGCAGTAGTCGCGGTCCAGGTCGGAGTTCGACTCGTCAGCAAGACTTATCACGCCTTTATTTCCGCGCTTCCAGGGATTCCGCAACGCCTTCGCCGGTGATTAGGCGGGCGCCACGGCTGAAGGTCAGGTATTCGAATCCCCACTGAATGAAAACGCTGATGCGGCTTTGAAACTCCACAATGTAAATCAGGTGGATGAAGAGCCACATGAGCCAGGCGAGCAGTCCGGAGACGTGGATGCCGAAAATATTTGCCACGGCAGCCGCGCGGCCGATCACCGCCATCTCGCCCTTATTGAAATAATGGAATGGTGGCGGCTCCCGCTTGCCTTCTAAACGCGCGCGAATGACTCTGACCGCGTAAGCGCCTCCTTGCATGGCCACTTGCGCGACGCCTGGCAGGGGAGTTCCCTTCTCATCGACAGCGTGAGCAAGATCGCCAATGATGAAAATATCCGGGAAATTGCGGACCGTGAGGTCGCGGTTTACTTTGATTCGTCCGCCGCGATCCGACTCGGAATTCGTGCGCTCGGCAAGTTTCCTGCCGAAGGACGTGGCGGTGACTCCGCCGGCCCAGAGGACGGTCTTCGCCACTAGCTTTTCGTGAGCATCCCCGCGCTTGAATGTGACGCCACCGGCATCGATGTTGGTCACCATCACGCCTTTGATTACTTCCACCCCCAGCCGCGTGACCAATTTCTCCGCTTTGGCCGACAGATCTTCCGGGAATGGGCCCAGGACTCTCGGGGCGCCTTCCATCAAAATGATGCGCGCGTTTTGCGGGTCGATCTTACGGAAATCGTGCCGCAGCGTTTCATTGGCGATCTCAGCCAAGGCACCTGCAAGCTCGAGGCCGGTGGCGCCGGCTCCAACGATAATGAACGTAAGCCAGGCGCGCGCTTCTTCCGGTGTGGCGGCACGCTCGGCGCGTTCGAACGCATACAGAATCTTGTGTCGGATCGCGGTAGCTTCTTCGACGGACTTCAAGCTCGGCGCCCACTCGCGCCAGGAGTCGTTGCCGTAGTAAGAGGTCTGGGTTCCCGTCGCGACAATCAGTGAGTCGTATTCGAAGGTGGCGCCATCGCGCAAAAACACGCGTTTCGCCTGAGGATCGACGTCCACGGCTTCGCCCATCAGAACTTGGACATTTTTTTGCTTACTCAGAACGCCGCGCAAGGGGGCGGCGATCTCTCCGGGAGAAAGCGACCCGGTGGCCACCTGGTAAAGGAGCGGCTGAAAAAGATGGAAATTTCGCCGGTCAATCAGGGTAACTTCCACGGAAGCGCGCTTCAGCTTCTGAGCGGCAGCCAGCCCGCCGAATCCTCCGCCAAGGATGACCACTCGATGCTTCTCTCCCATCTCCCTCTCCCAAACGCAACCTCGTCTAAACTACTATCATCTCATCTATGCAGGGTTTTTCACTTTTGTTGCCGGGCGGAGGGCGGCCACATGCTTGTTCGTGATTCCGATGCCAGATTCCAGCTCCAAAAAAATACTTTGCGCTTTCTTTGCTCGGTGCTGATCAAGAGCGGGACGCGCGCGGAGATCTGCAAGCTGCTGGATCCCAGCGTGTTTGATGATCCCATGCACCGGGTGGTTTTCGAAGAGATTCGCGACATGGGATCGATTGACTCCCGCCGCTTGCGCGAACTTTTGCCAACCCGCATGGCCAGCCGCGGCTTCCCGGATTTCGATTTGAGAAAGCTGCTCGCGCCGTACGAAGTGAGTGAAAAAGAAATCGATCATTTATTTGAAAGTGCGCTGCAACTGCTCGACTTCAGCAACCCGGATGTAGAACGCCGGCCGCACTAGCCATCCAATGAAACCCTCTATGCTTCGGTGGGTGAATCTCGCGGAGGTTCTTGTTTTCAGCGGTTTTGTGGCCTGGTACATCTGGCAGCTTCAGGCGTCTTACTTCTTTTCATGGCTGGTCTTTCCCGTTTGGATGCTTGCCAGTTTCCTGGCTCACGGAGACACTCCGAAAACAATGGGATGGCGGGCTGATAATCTGTGGTCCGCAACAAAAGGGTCCGCGCCTTTCTTCGCCAGTTGCATCGTGGGGCTGTTTCTCGTGGGAGTTTGCTTCGGCGCGCTGCATCGCCCGCTGCGTCATCACTTCGATCTCAAGCATTTCCTTGGGTACATGGGGTTCTGTTTGCTCCAGCAAGTAGCGCTGAATTCCTATCTAACAAACCGCCTCCTCGCCGTGGTAAGCGGTCCCGCGGCCGGTTCGTTGTTGGCAGGAATTATTTTTGCTGGGCTCCACTGGCCCAATCCCTTGCTGATTCCGCTCACCTTCATCGGGGGAGCCACCATGGCTTGGTTCTTTTCGCGCGATCGCAACATCATTCCGCTCGCTATTGGACAAGGCATTTTGGGCACACTTGTTTGGTGGGCGTTTCCAGTGACATGGCATCACGGCATGCGTGTGGGACCGGGTTTCTACACATTCCATCCGCGATAGGTCGGCGGGTCTACAAATTCAGGTGACTGTATTTTGCCGCGGATGCGATGTTTCGGCGAGTGTTGCGATTCCCTTTCGCCTCGTTGTTCCAGACACCGGCAATCGCGAAGCCGCACCCGGGGCAAGCGCCGGCTTTGAGGCGATTGTCCAAAACGTCGTGCCACGAGCGGCGAATTAGAAGTTCCGCGCATTTCGGGCAATAGGTATTCGCGCCATCGCTGTAGATATTTCCCTCATAGACATAGCGCACACCCACTTCCAGCGCAACTTGGCGGGCTTGATCAAGCGTCTTAGGCGGCGTGCGCGGCTTGTCTTGCAATTTGAAGTCCGGATGAAACGCGGTGAAATGCAGCGGAACATCCGGCCCGAGATGAGTCAAGATCCATTCGGCGAGCTTGCGCGTTTCCGCCGGATCATCATTCAGCGTCGGAATCATCAGGTTGGTGATTTCAAACCATACCGGCGTTTCGTTCTTTAGCCATGCCAGCGTCTCCAGCACGGGCTGAAGATGCGTCAGCGTTATCTTTCCGTAGAAATTCTCAGTAAAGCCCTTGAGGTCCACGTTGGCCGCGTCGATGTGGTCGTAAATGTCGTGGAAGGCGTCGTAGGTGATGTAACCGTTGGTGACCATCACGGTCTTCAGACCGTATTGTCTAGCCGCCTTGCAAATGTCGATGATGTATTCGCCCCAGATAGTCGGCTCGTTGTAGGTGAACGCGATGGACTCGCAGCCATATTTCAGAGCCAGCAACGGCACTTCTTCCGGCGGAACATGCTGTGAACGGACCTGATCGGAGCGCGATTTCGAAATATCCCAGTTTTGACAGAAGAAGCATCCCATGTTGCAGCCCGCCGTGCCCATGCTGAAAACGCGCGTGCCGGGCAGGAAGTGATTCAGCGGCTTCTTTTCGATGGGATCGACTTGGAGGGCGGCAGGCGAACCGTATCCTAGGCTATAGAGTTTTCCGTCCTGATTGATGCGAATGAAGCAGAATCCTGCTTGACCTAGCCCGATGTGGCAGTGCCGCGGACAGAGGTAGCAGTGGACTTTCCCCGAAGGTTCTCGCTCCCACCATTGGGCTTCGTGCAACTGTTCTGTCTTTTGGAGGATCTTTAGTTCGTCCATGGATCCTCCTCTCAGGCAGCATTATAGCTCCGGGCAGAGGGGACCGCTCAGGCCATTTGCGTTATAGTCATGAACGAACTTTTGAAGGGAAGACCATCCATTGTGCCTCTGACCTTAACCAAACCACGCGTACCAAAGAATTTGATTGAATTCGACCAGACCACATAGGTCCATCCGCCCTTGTGGCTCTTCTGCAATTTCGCAGAAAACGATTTGTTCAACATGTTCGCCATCCTTCAGACCATCCCCGCAGTCAGAGTATACGTCACGTCAAACGCGCATAGCATAATCACCAAAATCGCGCCGCCTGCGGCAAGGCAGAGTGATCTGATTTTTTCAGAATCTTGATGCTTGCGTTTTCGGACAAGGTTGTGTCGGGACCAGTTGTCCGGTTGAGCCCGCAGCGTTAATCAGGCACGTGGGGAATGTTCTGTCTGTCCCACAATTTTCGGTGTCGCTTTCTCCCTTCATCCCGTTAGCGGCGCGCCTATTTCTTGTGTTTCTCCTCAAAAGAACTTCGATAGTACTTGGCTACGTACTGTTTGCCTTTCTCCTCATCGAGAAGATCAAGGTCGGTCCCGCCCATTGTAAGGTTCTGGCGCAGGTAGTAGGTTTTCCCTTTCTCGATTACCAAACTAAGCAGGCCTGGTTTGTCTAAACCTGCTTTCACGCAGAAGTAATGAGGACCGGGGTCAACCTCGACATAAAAATAATTAGCCATGCCGTTTACTCCCACCCATTTTCCATCCATCGCCAGCTTCGCTTGGACAGTCGCGCCCTCCAGGCCCTTTGTACGGATAACATAGATGAGCCCTTTATCAGGAGACTGCTCCGGAAGAGCTTGTGGTCCCTTTTCGCTGTGATGTGAGAAGTGGATGCCCCTGGGACCACAAGCAAGCTGTTCCAGACGCTTGCGGGTTTCTTCCTCGCTCCTTTGCTTGTCCTCTGGCGGGGACGCTGTAGAACTCTGCGGAGGAGTGGCGCTGGTTTCCTGTGCGTGCAGAAAGTTCGTCACCGCTAGGACCATCAGCGTAACGATGGACATTCTTTGAACAATCGTCATTTAGGCGCGTTCTTCTCCTGAGGAACAGCGGCAGCATCCTGAAATTTCGATGGATCCAGCGGGAAGTCGCCCACTATGTAGGCTGTGATTTCAGCTCCAGCGGGAATCGTTCCGTTCTTTCCCTTAACGTAGATGAGGAAGCCGAGGGGCGAAGCGGGCCAGAACGCAAACCCTGCCGCCATTCCCGCTTCCCCCGTAAGTGCGATCGCTCGGTTTCCTCCTCCCTTCACGTCTTTCACGGCCCGCACTGGCACAAGCTCACCATCAGCCAGGCGAATGTTTTCGATCTTGAACTGCAAGTTGCCGCCGCGTCCCATGCTTCGGCCTGCCTGGGCCATCGTCACGATTGCCTCCTCGGCACTGTGCTGAGGTATTGCGACCAACTTGCCTCCGAGTACCGGTTCAACGACCTCGAGCGGCACCTTTTCCCCGGCAATAACCTGCGAAGATACAACAGCTCGAACAAACTTCAGGCGAACTAGGGTGCCGTCGGTAAGCACGGGCTTGGGAGCGTTTGCAGGTGACGTGCCTCGTTCAGATTGCTGGGACTGGCCGACAACTGAATCCGATCCTTGCCCCTGCTCGAGTTCAAGCGGATCCCGCAACGCGAAGCCTACCTGCGACGTGCTCACGCGCGCATTAAATCCGAGACTAAAGGCAAGAAAAAGAACCGACGCAGGGGCTCTGTGGACGAGACCTTCAACAATTCGGGAGCTGCGTGAGGTCGGCGACATCATTCATTCACCAGAACAAGTGTACCGCGTTACTGGACAAGTGGTTTATCGCGTCCGAGACCTGAAACGGGAACTAGAAAGTGCCGACTCGCGCACACAAACTGACCAACTAATCGAATTTGTCAAAAGGATTTGTGCGAACTTCAAGCGTGGCGACGGCGCTGGTATCGTTGTCTTTCCGCGGCCCAATCCACAAACCGCTCCATGTGGTCGCGGTACTTCCAAGCGAGGTGAAAGAACTTGCTGGCCGTCAGATTGGTGGCTTCTTTTCCGAGGAACGTCTCAAAGCGCCAGCGAATGTAGGGACTCTTCCAAGGTTTGAACCGATAACCCCGAGCCGCATTCCAGTAATACTGCATGGTCTTGAGCATTTCTTGCGCCATGGGCGAATCCGCCCAGCCCTCGCCGCCAAGACTCTAGTTTTCGGCCGTCGGCGCCGAGAGATGGTCGTGCACGAGCACCCAACTGGCGCCGCGCTTCTCCCAAATCCCGGTATACCGGAGATCCATTTCCGTAGTCTTACCGTTCTTTGATTTTTCCATCAAATGCATCGGGACGATGGTCCACGCGATCATGCCGCGGCGTGTCACTCGCAAGTCCTTCCCTGCCGTCAGCTTAATCTCCGAAGCATTATCCAGAAACTCTTTCTGCACTCCGTCGTGAAATTCCTTCCAGCCGTGGTACGAGAAAGGGGCGACATCGTAGAAAACGAGGCCGCTGTCCTTGGCATAGAATTTCCCGGGAGCTTCCGCATTCCCAGTGCTCCAAGCCGCGCAGAAGTTGTCGACGAGCTTGCGAAAGGTAGCGTCGTCCGTGGCCTTTTGCTGCGCCCGGGCTCCTACGAAGGTCAGCAGGGCGCCGACGATCGCCAGCACCACATACAGCACCCAGCGCCATCGCTCGGCATTCTTGTGGACAGCTCTGCCCATAGATGCGGCCATTCCGTATCTCCTGGCAACTCGGGGAACGAGAGTTTGCAGGGGGGATGTCCCAACACGTGAGGCATACCGTAGTCCCTTCGTAGTAATTTTGCAAGGGCTCTTATGGGCTCCCTTTGCGGGAGGAGGAGCTATTCGCAGCCCTATTCCCCCTTCAGGGACCGCCATTTGCCGGTAAATCGCCCCTTTTGGCCGAATCCCTGATGCATGGGTCTGGAGGGACCCCTATTCTCGCGTTGGGGCCAGGATATGGCCCTTCTGGAGGCCAGCATGGCGGACCGGCGAGCAACTTCTCAAAGCCTAAAGTCGATTGCGGGAGCAAGCTTCATCGCACTCGGCCTGGTAGTTCTTTTTGCCAACCTGGATGGAGTAGCAGCTTCCCTGAGCAACTGCGCCGGAATTCTCATACACGAAACCGTCGGAATCCTTCCGGCACTGGGGCTGGCAGCGCTTCATGCCGCACAGACTTATGTTTTTGATCACGCCGCGTTTTTGTCGAGTCTTCTGCAGATATTGGTATCATTCTGGCCTGTGATCCTGATCCTTGCTGGAGCTTTGTTGCTGCGCGATGTTTTCCGGAGCTCCTTTGCAGGGCGTGGCGCCCACGCGGGTTCGGCGGCAAGCGGGGAACGTAGATGAATGAACTGCAGCGTAATACGCACCTTGAGGACGACAGGAGAATCTCGTGAGCGACGAGAGAGGTTTTGACCCGAAAAAATTTAGAGATGACCTCCACGACCAGATTCATCGCACCATTCATTCCAGCTTGCCGCGCGATGATGAAAGACAGGGATCGAAACGGAATCCTATGGTGGTCGGCTTAGCGCTCCGGGGTCGCGGCCGCGGAGGGGTGGTCACGGGCTCGATCTTCATCTTGATCGGCATGGCCTTCCTGCTCGATCACCTGGGAATCATTGCCATCAGCAACCTCTGGCGCTTTTGGCCCCTGCTCGTGGTCTTTGCCGGCGTCATCAACTTCATTTCTCGTGATCGCCGCGCTTGGGGAGTTCTTTTGATGTTTGCCGGCGTCATTCTGCAGCTCAATGAACTGGGCATTACCCATCTTGGCTGGGCCTCGTTTTGGCCCATGATGCTCATCGCCTTGGGCCTTTTTATCATGTGGGGCTCGTCTCAGTGGAGTTCCAAGCCTGTTGCTTCCACGTCCAGGGGGGGCGATCCCCGTACCACGCTGAACGAGGCCGTCGTCTTCGGAGGTCTGGAGCGCCGGATGACCAGCCAGGACTTTCAAGGCGGGGATATCACCGCTATCTTTGGCGGCATCGAACTCGATCTCACCGAAGCGAATATACAGACAAACGAAGCCACGTTGGCCATCACCGCCATCTTCGGCGGCGTGGAAGTTCGCGTGCCTCCCACCTGGCAAGTGGCCTTTCGCGGGGCGCCCATTTTCGGCGGAGTCGAAGACAAGACGCGAGCCGCCCGCGGGGATGATCCTGCAGGTCTCAATATCAAGACGCTGGTAATCACCGGCGCCGTCATTTTTGGTGGATTAGAAATCAAGAACTGAACGCATCCAATGCACCCGCTGCTTACGCGCAACCGCTTGGGGCTTTACCTGCTGGGGTGGATTCCGTTGGCGGCCACTCTTGTCCTTCTGATGACCTCGGGGGGCAATCTCAGTTGGCTGGAATCCTCGGTCATCGCGATTCCCCTTTGCGCGGTGTACGCGTTTATTTGTCTTTCCGCTTGGTATACGGCCAAAAGCTCACCCATCAAACGCGAAAGCGCGCTCCGCCTGATCGGTGTGCACTCACTGGCGGCGGCACTCGTCAGCTACTTCTGGATGGGGCTGGGCTGGGTATTGGTGGCCTCGCTCTCGAAAACAGCCGCGTTTCAAGGGCTGGACCGTCGGTTTGCTCGCCAAGCCCCCATTCTCTTTGGCGCTGGCTACCTGCTTTATTTGCTCTCCGTGGCATCGCAGTACGTAATTCTCTCCTTGGAAGCCTCGCGGGAAGCGGAAGCTCGCGTGATGGAAATGAATATTCTGGCCCGGCAAGCGGAGCTGAAGGCTCTCAAGGCTCAGATCAATCCGCATTTCCTGTTTAACAGCCTGAATTCCATCAGCGCTTTGACCAGCATCGATCCGGCCCGTGCGCGCGATATGTGCGTGCTGCTCGGCGACTTCTTGCGATTGACCCTGGGCTTCGGTGAAAAGGCCTCGGTGCGTTTCTTCGAGGAATTGGACCTGCTGCAAAAATATATGGCGATTGAGAAGGTGCGCTTTGGAGCGCGCTTGACGATTCATGAGGAGATTCAAGAAGACTCCAAATCCTGCTTGCTGCCGCCTTTGTTGCTCCAGCCGCTCCTCGAGAACGCCGTCAAACATGGCATCGCTGCACTTCCCGAGGGCGGTGACGTGCGCCTGTCCGTGCAGCGCCAGAACGGACGGCTATCCATCCTGGTCGAGAATTCCTGGGACCCGGAAGCTCCCCCGCGTCGCTGGGGAGGCATGGGGCTGAAGAACGTGCAGCGGCGGTTGGATGCGCGTTATGGAAAAGACGCCAGCCTCCACGTAAACACCGAAGGCGAACTCTTTCAAGTCAGTTTGTCACTGCCGGCGGAAAGCGAGGAAAAGGAGTGAGCCCCTCGAAAGACGCCCGCTGGAAGGCGCTCATCGTGGATGACGAAGAGCTCGCGCGGCACGTCATTCGCGAGTTTCTGCAATCCCACGCGGAGATTGAAGTCGCCGCTGAATGCACCAACGGCATGGAAGCCGTCAAGGCCGTCGCGGAGCACAAGCCGAATTTGATTTTCCTCGACGTGCAGATGCCCAAATTGACGGGATTCGACGTCCTGGAGCTGATCGGCACTGACCTGCCGGTCATTTTTGTTACTGCGTACGACCAATACGCGATGCGCGCCTTCGACGTGCATGCTGTTGACTATTTGTTGAAACCCATCGGGAAAGAGCGCTTCGATGCCGCCGTCGAACGCGCGAAAAACCGCCTTGCAGAAAAAATGCCCGCAGCCGCGGATTTGGCAGCCGCGGCTCGGCCACCGCAGCAATTCCTCGAGCGCCTGGTGGTGAAAGACGGAACCAAAGTGATGCTGATTCCTGTCAGCAAGCTCGATTACGCCGAGGCCCAGGACGACTACGTAGCCCTCGCCAGCCAGGGGAAAAAGCACCTCAAGCAGCAGACCATCGCCGGACTGGAAGCGGGCCTTGATCCGGACAGCTTTGTCCGCATCCACCGTTCTTACATCGTGAACCTGGAACGCGTCGCGCGCATCGAGCCTTACGGTAAAGATAGCCGCCTGGCGATCCTCGCCGACGGCACGCGCTTGCCGGTAAGCCGCGCCGGCTACGCACGCCTCAAGGCGCTCCTCGACGAGCGAAAGTAACCTCTTTCGGCAAGCAGCCAACCGTTTTATATTGGTTCGTGAACCAACCCAGACAATCGGATGCCGCGATGCAAACCGAAGAACAAAAAATCGTGCAAGCCATGTCGCCGGCGCAGAAATTGCGGGCTGCCGAGCGGCTGTATTATTCAGCCCGGCAGCTAAAAGCGGCTGCGCTGCGCGCTCAACACCCCGATTGGACCGACGAAGCCATCCGTAAAGCCGTTCGCGATATTTTCTTGTATGCCCGAAGCTAATCTCTTTCTGCTGTTCTCGCAGCGCTTGAACACGCTGGGCGTAGCCTACATGGTTAGCGGCAGCGTGGCAGTCATCATTTATGGTGAGCCGCGCCTGACCGATGATGTGGATTTGATCGTGGTGCTGGGTCGGGAGCACATTGCCCGGCTGCCCGAGGTGTTCCCGCCGGCGGAATTCTATAGTCCGTCGGCAGACGTGATTGCGATAGAAATGGCGTGCGAACGGCGCGGACACTTCAGTATCATTCACCATGAGACCGGTTTCAAAGCGGACGTGTATTTGAGTGGAAGAGATCCGTTACACGCCTGGGGACTGGCGCGGGCTCGGTAGTTGGAAGTGGAAGGCCAAATACTCGTCGTTGCGCCACCCGAATACGTCATTGTGCGCAAGCTCGAATATTACCGGGAAAGCGGCTCGGAGAAGCACGTGCGGGACATTCGCTCCATGCTCGACACATCCCCCGAGGCCATCCAAAGCGCCGAACTTGAACAACAGATTGCCGCGCGGGGCCTGCAGGATGCCTGGCGGCAAGTTCAGGAGGGCAAGGGTTGACTTCTTTCATCACACTGCGAACGCTCGCTACGCCCATGTTTGCCCCGACGGCACGTGTTCGCTTGTAAGCCGCGCCGGCCACGCCCGCCTGAAGGCGCTCCTCGACGAACGCAAACAACCTCGGCATTTTCTAGTCGCCGAAACCAAATCAATGTGGTACGACTGTACTCAGCCCCTGCCCACAGCTCAGCCCGGAAATTAAACTGAGGAGATTCGCAAATGAAGATCGAAAGAATATTGGGAGGATTGGTGTCCTTGGGCATGGTTGCGGCGCTGGCCGTTCCCATGGCGCTAGCAAATTCACAGGCTGCGCCCGCATCGCAAACCGCAGGCAAGCAAATGGGAATGCACGGCGGACTGCAGGCGGCCGTGGAGAGCTTGAATCTCACTGAGGACCAGAAGGCCAAGGTAAAGGATATCTTTGCGGAGGCGAAGGCCAAGCACCAGGCGGTGTCCAGTGACACTACGCTAAGCGATGACCAGAAAAAGGCCAAGGCGAAGGAGCTCCACAGCGCCACAATGGCCAAGCTGAACGAAGTGCTGACACCTGAGCAACAGACGGAGTTGAAGAGCAAGATGGAAGCTGCAAAGGCGGCGAAGCCACCGGCGCAACCGTGATCTAATAAACCGCCCGGTCAATAAACAAAAACCTGAGAGACAAGGCGCCCGGCTCGCAAGAGCTGGGTGCCTTCGCTTAGGCTCAAGCAGCAACGAGCTCTATGCTGTCAAAGCCGCCGCACGATAGTCTGGAGCATGGACTTGAAGTGGAGGTTCTCCTAGAATTGCCCGCATGAAAAAGGGGAAATCTGGCAAGCGCGGTTCCGCGGCGAAAGGCAAGGGCGCTCCGAAAAGCATCGATGAATACCTTGCTGGCGTCCCGGAACCCGCCCGCAGCACCTTGAACAAGGTTCGCGCGGCGATTCGGTCTGCCGCGCCACGGGAGGCCACCGAGACCATCAGCTATGGGATTCCTGCGTTCAAGCACAAAGGAGTGCTGATATGGTTCGCCGCGTTTGCGAACCACTGCAGTTTGTTCCCTACTGCGTCGGTGATCGAGAAGTTCAAGAACGAACTTAAGGGCTTCGCCAAATCCAAAGGGACCATCCAATTCCCCACCGACAAGCCACTACCGGCTGCCCTTGTTAAGAAAATGGTGAAGGCGCGGGTCGCGCAGATCGAAAACAAGAAACGGCGCTAACGCGCCGGTTAAGTCACTTGCCCGGCGGCTGGATAGCGGAGGAGCGGCCGCCTGTATTGGCGTAGGCGGAGTAGAGTAACGTGCGTTGAGAGAATGGGAGATAGGCAAGCGCCGCGGCACACAGCAAGACAAGTCCATGGAGCTGACCGAGGAAAAGTAAGGGGGTCGCAGCCCATACAGCATCGAGCAACAATACGGCAGGAAACAACCAGCGGTACTTCTGTCCAAAGTCTGCGTAGTCACACGCCAGCGCAGTGAACTGATAGAGCCGCACTGGTACGCCGAGCACGCCAGCCGTCAACAAGACACCGCCAAGCATAAGCGTCCCGTAAAGATCGTGGCTGACGCGGAGCACGTCGTGGAATTTGTAGAGTGCCAGCGCGTACATCGCCAAATATGAGAGTTGAATGAACATGAGCAGCGCTCGGACCTTACCGCGCGAAATTGAAAGCGGCGGTGCAGGCCCGGCAGCAATTACGCCAGCGGTTCGTCCCGACGGCTCGAGGCTTCGACGCAAAGCAGCCAGATCGAGAGCAAGGTCGCGAGCCGACCCGTAGCGCTCGTCAACGCGCTTGCGCAGACATTTCTGCAGGATGCGCCCGAGTTCAGGCGGAGCCACGGGATTCTGTTGCTCAAGGGGTGGTGCTTCTTCTTTGAGGATGTTGGCGATAGTTGAGCTTGCTGATTGTCCGAGAAAGGGGTTGCGCCCCGTGGTTATCTCGTACATCACAAGACCGAGCGCGTAAAGATCAGTGCGCGGGTCCACGGGCTCGCCTTCCAGCTGCTCCGGAGCCATGTAGCCAACTGTGCCGACGAGGAGGCCGGCCTCCGTGGAGAGTGTGGCCGTGTCCGCTCCCGTTGCGCCAATGCTTACCCTAGAAGCCAGGGGCCGGAGAAGTTTGGCCAGGCCAAAATCGAGGACCTTGACTTGGCTGCGGGATGTCACGAAGAGATTCGCTGGTTTGATATCGCGATGGACGATTCCCTTCGCATGCGCGGCGTCCAGCGCGTCGGCAATCTGTGCGCCGACGTCCAGAAGCCAGGTCGTGTTGAAAGGCCTTTTGCCGACGTAATACTTGAGCGTCTGGCCTTCGAGTAGCTCCATGACGATAAAGAACACGCCCTCGTGCTCATCGATAGCATGGATCGTGCAGATATGGGGATGGTTCAAGGCAGATGCAGCACGGGCTTCCCGTCGAAAACGTTCGACGGCCTGGTGGTCTCTGGAAAGCTCCTCGGGAAGGAATTTCAGCGCCACTGGGCGACCCAAACTGGTGTCTTCGGCTTTGTAGACGACACCCATCCCCCCGCCGCCTAGCTTCTCTAGGATTCGAAAATGCGAAATGGTCTGTCCGACCATAATGAGGGGAGCTTGCTCTTGGCGGGCCATGTTAGGCCCGGACCTCAGGCAAGTCAAACGAAGGCAGTCCAAACCCTTCGATTCCGTTGGCATACCTCTAAGAAGAGTATCTGCGCAGTACCCTGTCGAGTGGCTGGTCCTGAAAGCAGGAGTGTCCGGCGAGGATGACGATGTCAGGAGATTCTTGCGGGTGGAGCCTCTAATTTCCAAGTCGAGCTGCGCCATTCGCTTGATTTCCCTCCACATTGGCTCGCAAACGTATTGGACTGAAAAATGCCACGGACTGTGACAGGTAGTTTGGCGATTGTGAGTGGAGGGAGGAGGCAGCCATGCGGAGGGTAATGTTAGCCGGGTTTTTGGCGTTCGCGTATGTGCTGCCGGAATCAGCAGGCGCGGCGGAACTAAAGCAAGAGACCACGGAGGCATTCAATCAATACGTTCGCGCAACCGAGGATCGGATGGCGGAGGGATTGCGTGACGGCGGGACCTTCTTCTGGGTGGACAGATTTCCAGAGCTGCAGCGAGACAAGCTGTACGCTCAGCTTCGGCAGGGAGAAATTGTCATCGAGCGGCTGGAAACTCCCGAAAAAGAGAAACGCATCAGGGTGCCTGACGGACTGATCCACCATTGGATCGCGCTAGGCTTTATTCCCGGCGTAACGCTTCAGCAAGTTCTAGCTTTCATGCAGGATTACGACCATCACGAGAGTATCTACAAGCCGGATGTGTTGCGCTCGAGACTTCTAATTGCGGATGGGAACTATTTCAAAGTCTATCTGCGTCTTCACCAGAAGGCGATCATCACAGCGGTGTTTAATGCAGAATTCGATGTGTCCTATTTCCCGCTGGATGAGAACCGGGCACACAGCCGATCCTACTCCACGCGAATTGCAGAGGTGGAAGACGCGGATCGATCGGATGAACGCGAAAAGCCCATCGGTAGAGACCGGGGCATTCTGTGGCGCCTTTACAGCTATTGGCGATTTCAAGAGAAGGATGGTGGAGTCTACATCCAGGTAGAATCCGTGGCGCTAAGCCGCAGCGTCCCTGTACTTCTCGCGTGGGTGGTTAATCCTCTCCTGAAGAGTATTCCAAGAGAGTATCTCTCGCGGCTACTCACCTCCACCCGCGTGGCCCTAACCAACAAGAGTGCTGCCACTTCGTTTGGAACTTCCCCCAGGGCAAACCATCTTTCCAAGCGATTTTTCCTCGTTGCGCCGACCTCTGGGGCGGTGCAGAATGAAGGTCATTCCACGGTAATCCTTGCAATTCAAGAGAGGTCTTTATGAACTCCGCAAAAATGTTAGCCGCGGCCGCTTTCTTTACTATCACTTTGTCTACGGCGATCGCACAGACCACCGCACCGGCACTGTCCGGGGATCACGTCGTGGAGCGAGTTTCGCCTGCGGCTGTATCCATTCTGGTCGGCAAAGGTGATGGTCAAGTTACGGGCGTCGGTTCTGGCGTGATTATTCGGAGCGACGGGGTGATCCTCACTGCCAACCACGTTGTGAAAGGGATGCGCGAAGTGCAGGTGCGACTCAAAAGCGGCGAAATCTACGACCAGGTTGAATTGATTGCATCCGATGAACGGCGTGACGTTGCGGCACTGCGCATCGCCGCCGCGGGGCTTCCAGTGCTGCCCATCGGCAACTCCGCCAACGCGGCATCCGGCGCGACTGTCTTTGTCGTATCGAACGCTGTCGGCTTACCGTGGACTGCATCCTCAGGCATCTTGAGCGCAACACGAATGGCCGACGATGTACCTGGAGCCGGTAGTGGATACCGGATTTTGCAGTTCACCGCCCCCTTGTCGCCGGGATCCAGCGGCGGGGTGCTGGTGGATGCCGAGGCTAGGATACTCGGGATCGTCGTCGGATCATTAAGCGTCGGCCAGAATGTCAATTTTGCCGTACCTATCGACAGCATCGCCGGTCTCGGCAATGCATCTGGCGGCCTGCGCTTTGAGTCGGGCGCGCGTCTGCAACCATTCGGCGCCAAATCCACGTCTGCTGCGGCGGCTCCTTCCAACCCTCCCGCAGCACCAGTGGCTCCTCCTGGTTTTACTCTACCTCGTCCAGAACAGCGCCAAATTCACACCATATCGGTGCAGTCCAAAACGATTTATCTGCGCCGCGAGCGGTTGCAAGACGATATTCGTAAGACGCCCATGTTTCCGCAACTTGGAGTGCGCTTCGCCGATTATGGACAGACTGCCGATATCGCGATAACTGTCGACCGGCCTGTTATGACCTTCGACTGGACCTACACGATGGTCTATCAGCCAAAGTCGTTGACACTCGCTACAGGAATGGTGGACGCCACTGATGAATTCGACGCGGGTCCCAAGCTGGCGGCAGCCATCGTGGAGCAGCTGGCTGCTGTCGTGCTGCTGTCGCGCGGGGAACTGGACAAACCAACGGGAGCACCCGGGGAGAGCAAAATCGCGGCTCGCGGCGCGGGAAACGCTCCAGATGAAATCGTGAGTAGAGCTCAATCAATATTCGTGGAATCGCACACCATCTGGATGAAGGGTAACTTGCTGCAGGATGCGCTGTACACTCGTCCCGAGATACGCGAGTGGGGCATCCGCATAATTGACGACCGGAACGAGGCCGACATCTATATTGATGTTACCAGGCCCTTCCTGACGTATGACTGGATTTTCAAAATGATTAGCCCGAAAACAGGCATGGTCCTTGGTGAGGGGAAGGTTACCGCGATTGACGGTCCAGCGGCAGCGCAGCGGCTGGCAATCGACATCGTTAATCGAATTCGCAGCGCTCGTCCGTCGCCCTCAGCGCCGAACTAAGTCAGTGGCAGCGAATGAGTGCCATAAGGGGCATGAAAAGACGAGATGAGTCAAATCCCCAACAAGAGGAGTAACCCCTCCTCTACTCGTTGAGACGCCGCACCCAGATGCGGCTGGTGGCAGGTTTTCCCAGGTGCATGGTCTTGCCGTTGGAACGCAGCGTCATGGTTTCGTCGTACTCGCGTTTCAGCACTTCTACGGTGGTTGACGGCCTCAGATGCAGCCCTTCGAGAAACTCCAGAAACTGCGCGTCCTTTTCGTAAACGCAAAGAATCTCGCCCGCTTCCTTCGCCCGCAAATCGGCGAGCAAGACCGCACCCTGTTTACGAAGCTGCGCGATTCCTCCGCGCATGGGCACTCCGTGCGGGCAGCTTTTCTTGTCTCCAAACCGTTTGAGCAGGAGCGCTTCCACTTCCGGAGAAATGGCGTGTTCCATCCGCTCCGCTTCGTCGTGCGCCTTGGCCCAGGACAAGCCGATCACTTCGGTCAGCAGCATCTCCGCGAGCTGATGCCTCAACGCGAGATGTTCCGCGCGCTTGCGGCCCTTTTGCGTCAGGTCGATCCGCCCGCTGCGTTCCACACGCACGTGGCCGTCGCGCGTCATGCGCTTCAAGGCGGCAGTCACGGCGGGAGGAGTTACTTTCAATTCCTCCGCGAGCCGCGCGCTGATGGGCATCTGGTCCTCTTCCAGCATCTCCCAGATAGCCTTCAGATAATCTTCTTGCGATACGCTTGTCTTTTCTCGCCGCAACACAACTCCTATTTTACCGCGTGCTTGCTCTCGCGCTTTTCTCTCAAGCCCAGAGCCAGCTGATCGATGCGCCGCTTGATGCCTTCGAATACCCGCTGATACGTCTCTGGCGCGCTGCCATACGGATCCTGCACGACCCAGTCCTCGACTTTCTCCGGATGCCAGAAGATTTCCCTTTGCGTGCCCGTCATGTTGATGATGATGTCGGCGGCCTCGGCGGCTTCGCGGGTGAATAAATCGGAAGTCAGTCCATCTGCCGAGTAGCCATTCAGAATCAGCGTTTCCTTGGTTTGCTCAGCGATCGAGCCCATCGGGCTCAAGCCCGCGCTGGATGCTTCGATCACGTCCGCCGCGTCATAACGGGCGATTGCTTCGGCCATGGGACTCCGGCAAGCGTTCCCAATGCACACAAAGAGAACCCTTGTGCGGCTCGACCGCCGGGGACCAGCTTCTGCCTTCTTGTCTTTTTCCACGATTAGGACTTTGCGTTGCCCGCCGATTGGCTCGTTGCCGAAGCAACAAGCCCGAGAAAATGTTGATGCACAGTGGTGTCGTCTGTCAATTCTGGATGAAAGGTGGCCGCCATTATCTGATCCCGTTGCACCAGGGCGGGTTTTCCGGCGTACTCCGCGAGAACCTTCACGCCCGGGCCGGCCCGCTCGATGATGGGCCCGCGAATAAAAACCATTTCGAGAGGCTCGTTCTTCAGTTTCGTGGGGCCGCTAACCACGTCGCTGGCGATTTGCCGCCCGTAGCCATTACGCAGTACCGTCATGTCCAGCAGTTTCAAGGAATCTTGCTTGGGATTCTGCACTTCCGTTGCCAGGAGAATCGCCCCGGCGCATGTCCCGAAGATCGCGCCACCTTGCTTCGCGAATTTCGCAATCGCGTCCGCAAGGCCCTCTTCCTGGAGAAACTGCAACTGTGTCGTACTCTCGCCCCCGGGCAGAATCAACCCGTCACAACCTTCGAGCTGAACCGGCGTGCGCACCTCAGCGGTATCCGCCCCCAGCCGCGCCAGCATTGCCGCATGCGCTTCAAAATCACCTTGAACTGCGAGAATCCCAATTTTCACTTCGCTGCTCCGAATCTTCTTACCATCCGCGCGTGGACAGCATGTCCTTCTCTTCCATTTGACGAACGTCCAATCCGCGCATGGCTTCGCCCAGCTCTTCGTGAGCTTCGAGCACCACCTTGGCGTCCTCGAAGTGGGTCGCTGCTTTCACTACGGCCTTCGCCCGCACCTCGGGATCGCTGGACTTAAAGATGCCCGATCCGACGAACACTGCTTCCGCGCCCAGTCGCCGCACCAGCGCTGCGTCTGCCGGAGTGGCAATTCCGCCCGCGGAAAAATTCGGCACCGGCAGCTTGCCGGTTTTGGCGATCTGGCGAACCAGTTCGAGAGGAGCGCCTAGTTCTTTTGCTTCACGCATCAGTTCGTCGTCGCGCATGGTGGTCAGTTTCTTCATCTGGCCGACGATCGCGCGCATGTGCCGCACGGCTTCCACCACGTTTCCCGAGCCCGCTTCGCCCTTGGTGCGAATCATCGCCGCGCCTTCCGCGATGCGGCGCAACGCTTCGCCCAAATTGCGCGCGCCGCAAACAAACGGCACGCGATAATCGTGCTTCCAGATGTGATTCTCTTCGTCGGCGGGAGTCAGCACTTCGCTCTCGTCGATGAAATCCACTTCCAGCGCCTGAAGCACTTCCGCTTCCGCGAAGTGTCCGATGCGCACCTTGGCCATCACCGGAATGGTCACGGTGGCCATGATTTCGCGGATCACTTTGATCGAGGCCATGCGCGCCACGCCGCCCTCTTTGCGAATATCCGAAGGCACGCGCTCCAGCGCCATCACCGCGCACGCGCCGGCGTTTTCGGCGATCTTGGCCTGCTCGGCGTTGGTGACGTCCATGATCACGCCGCCCTTGAGCATCTCGGCCAGGCCGACTTTCACGCGCCACTCATTCGATCCCTTTGTTCCGTTGCCACTCCCATTCACTTTCTTCGCGTCCATTTCACTTCTCCTCTCGCTCCAGTAAGTTCTCGATGGTCTCTCTCCGTCAAATCCTTTTTACTCTTTTACTTTTGCCCGATGATCACGAATCGCGCCTTGCTCCGCGCCAGCACCGTCCCGGCCGTATCGCGAATCTCGCTAGTCATGAAAATGTTTCTTCCCTTCTGCTCCGTCTCGCGCCCCTCCACCTCAATTTCTTTCGTCACATCGACCGGCTTCAAGTACTCGACCGTCAATTCCGCCGTCACGGCGCGAACCTCGCGAAACCGGCAGACCTTGCCCATCGCTTCATCCAAGAGCACCGCGATAATCCCGCCGTGCGCAAATCCCGCGCCGCCTTGATACCGTTCGCCTAGAACAAACCGCCCCACAATCCGGCGATTCACATTGTCCTGTTCGAACGTGAGCTTCATCCCGCCGGCATTGTCACCGCCGCAGCCGAAACACTTGTTCGCCGGATTCGGTTCCAGCCTGATTGTGTCGGTCAACTCGTGCCCTCGCCGGTCTTTCCTTTGCTTCCTTTACTTCATTTACATCCTCACTTCACTTGCTCAGACCAGCGCGACGCGGCTGCGTTCCGCCCGCCGAACGCCGCGTTGCCGCTTGCGCATTTCTATCTTCAGCAATTCCGCGAGCGTAGCCACGCCCCGCGCGATCTGCTTTTCATCGAGACTGGCAAAGCCCAGCCGCAGCGTGTTCGGCAGCGGGCCTTGCACGTAGAAATACCGTCCCGGCGCAAACAGCACGCCGCGCTCTTTCACGTGAATGAGCAATTCACTGGCATCGAATCCCGGCGGCAGCTCCAGCCACAAGCACATACCGCCCTCCGGGCACGTCCAACGCGTACCTTCGGGCATATGCTTGCGCAACGCTTCATCCAAGGCCGCCAAACGCGAAGTGTAGACCCTGCGCATCTTCGCCAGGTGCTTGCTGAACAGTCCACGCCGCAAAAATTCAGCGAGCGTAGCTTGCGCAAGTTGATCGGTGTGGAGGTCGGTCGTCTGTTTCACCACGCGGAGCCGTTCGATCGCCGCCGGCGGAGCCACAATCCATCCGACTCGCAGGCCAGGAAACGCCACTTTCGCAAAGCTGTCGATATGGATGACCAGGTTCGAACGGTCGAGCTGCTTTAGCGATGGAATACGTTCTTCCCTCGCATGCAACCGCGCGTAAATGTGATCTTCCACAACGGGAACCTGGTGCCGTCCGGCCAATTCCAGCAATTTGCGCCGCGATGCCAGCGGCATCGAAGTTCCCGTGGGGTTCTGAAAGTCCGGCGTAAGCAGAATGAGTTTGACGCGGTTCGCCGCCAGTGTCGCCTCGAGCGCTTCCAGATCCAGCCCCAGCGGCTTCCCGGGTTCCGCATGCGTATTCATGGGAACGCTCAGGCACCGCGCCCGCGCTCCGTGGAAGATGGCGACTGCGCCCGGATACGTCGGGTTCTCCATAATCACGGAATCGCCCGGCCGCACAAACGCTTTGCTGATTAGGTCGAAGGACTGCTGGCATCCATCGGTAATGAGCAGGTTTTCATCCTTGGCAGATATGCCGTCGTGATGCAGCATCTCGAGCAGCGCCTGTTTCAACGGCGGATAGCCGTCCGATGGCCCCAGATTCAGCACTTCAGCGCCTTCACGCCGCAGCACGGCGTTCACGCACGTCTGCAATTCCTCGATGGGGAAGAACTCTTCCGCAGGGCGCGCCATCACAAAAGAGAGCGCATTCTCCGGCACATTGGCGGTCAGGCGGCTAAGGATTTCTTCTCCGCGCTCATCGGCGAAGAGCAGTTCCCAGCGGATTCCCCCGTTTCCATTCAGGACTGGAGGCGCAGGCGGAGTGATCTTCAAGCCGTTGCCGTTTCCCTTTATAAACGTGCCGCGTCCCACGTGGCCTTGAATCAGGCCTTCGGATTCCAGTTCGGCATAGGCATTCGCCACGGTGGTGCGGTGAACGCCAAGCATGGTCGCGAGCTCACGGCTGGCTGGAATGCGGTCGCCGGGCCGTAAATCGCCTGCATGCACGAGGGCACGCAATTGGTCGCGAAGTTGGATGTACAGCGGAACGTGACTCTGTGGCTGGAGATGGAGTGGAAGCATTGTCTCTCACCCTCAGCCAATTCTACCAGATATTGGCCTGGTGCAAGAGCCAATTTGTCTTTCAGCAACCTGAGCAGCTATCGGCCGCCGATTCCCCCGAGGAAGACCAACAGAAATGAAGTACGTCCCACGTGACCTGGCACGGCAAAGAGCACATGGCCTGTCGAACTAAAATGCCATGAAAGCGCTCCCAGTTCCCCACCCTAATCATCTGGCGAGACCGGGATGTCCGGCATCAGATCCGATTTCTTGGCGCCGAAGTGGTCGGCAAGCTGCTGGCCATCGAAACTGGCGGTGTAGCTCTCCTTGATCTCCGGAAGCATCGAACGATTCCACTCGTACCACTCCCGGGCGAGCCGCTGATAAACGTCCTTTTGGCGGTCCTTCAGGTTGGCGCGTTCGAGCGGGTCCTCCACGACGTTGAAGAGGAAAGTATTGTCGAGGATCTTGAGGAATTTGTAATCGCCATCGCGCGCCGCTCGCTGGGCATTCGCCTTGTAGCGCCAGAACAGCTTGCGAGGGACCAGAGGCGCATTCTGAGTCAGGGTCGGCAAGAGATTCATGCCATCGACGGGGTATGACGGATGGGGTTCTATCCCAGCGGCCGCGAGCAACGTCGGCATCCAATCCATGCTGATGGAGACCTGGTCGGTTGTCCGGCCCTTCGGGATGCGTGCAGGCCATGAGATCAAGACCGGAATCCGCAAACCCCCTTCCAACAATTCCGTTTTCTTGCCTGTGAAAGGCCAGGTATCTGCAAAGCGCTCTCCGCCATTGTCGCTGGTGAAAATGATGATGGTAAAGAACACGGCCAATTTGCCGGTCCATTTCTTCGATCATTCGCTGGTAGGTCTTCTGTGAACCGCCGTCGAAATCAGCAAGGCCTCCGCTACCGGCCTGCCGCAAGCGCTCCGACTCCGCATCGTCACCGGGAGCTTCCCAAGGCCAGTGCGGCGCGTTGAAGTGTAGGCTGAGCATGAAGAGTTGGCCGGATTTCGCGTAACCGTTCACGACGTCGACCGCACGATCACCGAGCAAACCGGTCAGGTAGCCCGCTTTATGTATCGGAACGTGATCATCCCAAAGATCTTCCTTGTCACGTCCGAATGCGTGGGAAAAGTAGTCCACCGCTCCGCCGCGAAATCCGTAGAAATGATCGTACCCACTCTTGAGAGGACCAAACTTCGGCAGAACGCCCAAATGCCATTTGCCGACCAAGGTCGAGCTGTAGCCAACCTTCTTCAACAGCGAGGGCAAGGTCGGGTGTTCGGGGGGAAGACCTACATCCGGGTTGCCGGCTAGAGGCTCTTCCAAACCGAGTCGCAGCCGATACTGGTAGCGGCCGGTGATCAGCGCGATGCGTGTGGCCGAACACACGGCCGAATTGGCGTAGCCCTGCAGAAAACGCACCCCTTGTGCGGCGATGCGGTCGATATGCGGAGTTTTAAGATCAGGGCGGCCATAGCAGGACACGTCCGCATAGCCGAGATCGTCAGCGAGAATGAAGACGACATTCGGAGGCTTTGCTGACCGTTGCGCTTCTTTGGTGACGACGCCTGCGGCCAAGGCGATCATCCCGGTGACGGCGCCGCGAAGCAGGTCGCGTCGCGTAATTGGGTCTTTCCCGCCGAACCCCATAGGACCTCCTCCTACTTCAATGAAATATTTTTCCCCTGACCCCTTAGGCCTTCCCCAGGACCAGGCGGTCGAGGCGGCGGCTCACGTCGCGGAGGTAGGCCTCGTTGCCGCCATTGAGCTCGCAGATTGCGCTGCCCGAGTAGCCAATTTCGCGAAAGGCTTCGCGAACGGCCTCCCAGTCCACGTCACCGTCACCGAGATTGACCCACTCGTATCCATCTTTCTTGCGCTTGAAGTCCTTCAAGTGGACCTTGACAATGCTCTTCCCTAGTGTGCGAATCCAATCCTGCGGATAGCCGTAAAACATCACGTTCCCCACGTCGAACCACGCTTGGATCCACGGGCTTTGGAATTCACTGATGTACTTGGACATTTCCAATGGGCTCAGCAAAAATTTGTTCCACACTTCCTCGATGGCAATCACAATTTTCAATTCTTCCGCGAGAGGAAGCAGTTTTCGAATCTGCGTTTGGGAACGGCTCCACGCGTCGCGATACGAAGTTTGCGCGTTGACAACCGCGGGAACGAGCAAAACCGCGCCAGATCCCCAGAGCTTGGCGTTGTGTAGAGACGTGCGCATGCCCGCCAGACTCTTTTCCACCACGGCGGAATCGCTCGATGAGAGCGGGTACTTCCAATGATCCATGTTCATCACCGAGTCGATGCGGATGTTCGCGCTGTCCGCGGCTTTCTTGATCTCTTCGGCTTCCTTTTGGTCCGGTGTCGTGGGTGCTTGAACCACCTCAAAACCCACATCGCGCGCCAGTTTCATCCGCTCCGCGTAACTTAGCTTGGGTGGCAGCATGTCCAGGACAAGGCCTTTCTTGATCGGCAAAGGCGCAGGCAGCGGAGATGTGGGGAAGCTACTCGGTACGGGCGAGGACGCGAAGAGGTCGGCACCGGCGTACAGGCTGAGTCCCGTTGAACAAATTGCGGCCCCCGTGGATTTCAGGAATTCACGGCGCGATGGATTGCTCATAGACACCTCACCGGCTGGCGCACAATCAGTGCAATTTGTTTAGGTCGATCTTCGAGTCCCACTTTTCATCGGACTTCAGCGTTTCTTCCCAACACACTTCCCGTCCTGTGTAAGCCGCGGCGCGGGCCATCATGCAGGAAAGGGCGGATTCGGCACCCTTGTCGGCCTGATTGTGGAAATTTCCGCTTGTGATACTGTCCACAAATGCTTTCTTTTTTTCGCGGTCCGCAAATTCCAGGTTCGACGTGAACTTCCCTGTCGCGGAAAACGCCGCCTGCTCCGCCTCTTTGGGAAGAGATCCCTCTGCCTGCCACGGCTCTTCTCCCCAAATCCCCAGCGGCCCGGTGTACGGAGACTGCGACGTACCGCGCGTTCCGAAAAAGCGCTCCGTCACTTCCCACCAGCCTTTAGAGAACTGCGTCGAACTAAACGTGACGTCCACGCCATCCGGATAATGGAACAGCACGTTGTAGTTGCCATAGACGTCTCCGTCGGTGGGACGCGCTGTGCGCCCGCCGCTCGCCGAAGCTTTCAATGGATGCGCCTTCAACACCCAATTGCAAATGTCGATGACGTGAATGTTCTGTTCCACGATGATGTCGCCGGAGAGAACGCGGTCGTACACCCAATTGCGAAGGCGGCGCTCCACGGGCGTGGCGTCCGGCCAGGCCGGCCGGTCGAGATAGCTGGCAAAATAGTGCGATTCACCACAAATAATTTTACCCAGCGCCCCGCCGTGAATTCGCTTCACCATTTCCACGAACGGAGGGCAATCGCGAATTTGGAATCCTACGTCCAGACTCAGCTTTCCTTCCGCGCGCTTGCCGATTTCGATTACCTTCAAGGCTCCGGGCACATCAACGGCCACTGGTTTTTCCAGATAGACGTGTTTGCCCGCGGCGACTGCTGCCTCCAAATGCTGCGGATGAAAATAAGGTGGTGTGGCAATGACGATGGCGTCCACTTCCTTTGAAGCCGCCATCTTCTGGAACGCGTTCGGCCCCACGAAGAGTTGCGATTCGTCCAGTGCGGAATAGCCCTTAGCCTGCTGCATCTTGTTGAAGGTGTCTCGCGCTTTGTCCAGTTGGTCTTGAAACAAGTCGCCCAGCGTTACTACGCGCGCTCCGCCCGTATCGACTAGGTTGGTCGCATCTTCGGTGCCGCGCCCTCCGCACCCAAGCAGTCCAACACGAACTGCCGAGTTGGCCGCGGTGCCGCGCACCAGCTCCGGTTTCAGGAACATCATCCCTGCGGTCATGGCTGCAGTACCGATAAATTTTCGGCGGTCAACTGTATCTGAAGATGAATTGCTCGCTCCCTGCTTCATTTTGTTTGACATAGAACCTCCGTCGTTCCCTCGTTGGCAAATCCCGTTTGCTGCTAGTCCTATCCAATCAGTTTTTCGAGATAAGCCTTCGCTCCGCGCACGTCTTCCATTTGCTGCGGACCCGAAATTTCCCGCTCGATGGTGACGGCGCCGCGATAGTTAAGCTCTTTCAGCCGTGCGATGATGCGTGGAAAATCCACCTTACCCTTACCGATGGGAACTTCCTGGCCGAGTTCCCGCGGATTCGTCGGCCAAAGTCCGTCCTTGGCGTGAATCCCTTGCACGTAGGGACCAAGGAGTTCGATGGCGTCAACCGGATTCGCCTTGCCGTAAAGAATCAGATTGGCGAGATCGAAGTTAACGCCTTGACTGTCCAGGCCGACGTCCTGAATGGTGCGGACCAGTGTGATGGGAGTTTCCTGCCCGGTCTCGTAACGCAGATTCTGCCCGTTGCGTTTGCAATATGCTGCGACGTCACGAATCGCTCCGACACTTTCCTTGTACAATGGGTCATTGGGATTTTCTGGAATGAATCCACAGTGGGTCTGCACGGCTTCGATTCCGCACTGCTTGGCAAGGTCCGACGCCTTCTTTATGTGCGCCATGCGCGCATCCCGCATCTCGCGCGGAACTAATCCAATCGTCAGCGGCCCCTGGTAGAAGTCCCAAACTTCCTTCCCTGGTCCGCCAACAACAAGAGAAGTCGCCTCAATCTGGTATTTGTTAAGCGCTTGGCGAAGGCGGCCCGCGAGGTCTGTTTCGATTTCCTCCACATAAACCTGACATGTCGGCAGGCCGAGATCGTGAACCTTGGCCATTGTAGCGTCTGGGTCTTTGCCAATGCCGATGATCAGGCCGAGCCGCAGCGGCTTCTTGCCTTCGTTGCCGGGTACCGTTGGAGCAACTTGTGCGGCGCCGAGCTCCGAGGCTGCATCGTTCGCAGTAACACCGTGCCCCGTGGTGGCGTCAATCGAGATCAGCCCCGCCGCCAGAACGCCCGTAGAAGTTTGAAGAAAGGCTCGACGATTCTGTTTGCCCATTCCGTTCACGGCAAAACCCCCATCGCTGCCTCCTGAGTAAATCGCAGTGCCTTGGCCGCAGAAAAACTTATCACAATTCCGGCAAAGACCTGGACGGTTTCCTTTCTTTGCTCTCGATTTCAACGGGTGGGAAGTTTGAAGCTGAGCCGGCCATTGGTTTCGCCGGCTCCCAGGTCACGGATGCACAGCTTTGTCAGATCGACGGCATCGCACTGATAAATCTGCTTGAGGGGAAGATCCGTCTCATCCACTTCGTACTCTCCAGAAGCCATATCTTCCGCGTCATCCGTCGAAGAAGTGGCCACCGGACTTCCCTTTCGAACGCGCACGCGAAATTCCCCCGAGGCGGGTTCATAATTCGCATAGCTGAAGCAATGTCCGATGCAAGCGCGTTCAACGGCATGACCGATAAACGCAATCCGTGAATCCGCCGGAGCACGGGCCGTGACGAGCATTCGCGTCCCAATAGGCAAATACTGTGTTAACTTTTCCGCGTTTGCCTCCAACCGGTTGAGCCATCCCGTGTCTTGATAAAGAAACGCAAAGAAAACCAGGGCGCAGGCGGCGAAGCCTCCGAGATGCCATTTTCGCGGCTTCAGGCATGCCAACAAAGAAAGTCCGAAAATGGCGGAAATCGTTGTAAGCCGTGAACCGAGCACTCCAATCCAGCCACCGTAGAGTGAAGGCCGCAGATTTTCGGGCAGCAGCGCCGTCGCGCAAAACGTGATTACGTACAACTCGAATGGCAATTGGAATGGCTTCCACCAAGAGGCCTCGTGTCGCCGCCCATAGAAATCCGCAGCCATGCAAATAAGGCCAAATATGAAAGCAGCCCCGGCGAGAAAGATATAACGCTTTCCGTAAAGCGCCAGCTGATCCGCGCCGTTATAAAGATAGAACGGCCCACGATCCCAATCTGCGAAGAGCGAGGGGTGGTGCGACGTGTACAAATAAATCGCCGAAAACCCGCACACCGCTGCGAGCGGCAGGGCTAGTTTCCACCACGCCGGCATTTTCTCTCGAACCTTAAAATAGGCGAACGTGCCGGCCAACCACAAAAAGCCGATGGGATGCGCCAACAGCGTCAGTGCGGCAACTACCACGCCGCCGATCCAGGCGATTCGTTTCCCTCGCCAGAGAATCGCCAAACCAAAGCACGCTAGCCCCAGCGAAATATAATAGTTCATGAATCCCATGCTGAAGGAATAGCCGTAAGCCAGCATGGCGATGCATGGCGTAAGCAACCACGGCGGCCGTTCTGTGGCCACGCGAATGAACGCGAAAACTCCCCAGAAGAAAACCAGCACGCAAATCGAAACGACGATTTTCTGCCCGGCAGCAAATCCCACAAGATTCGCCGCGCGCAGCATCATCAGATCAAACAAGATGTTGTTCCATTGCTTCGCGATGTACAGACCCGGCGCTTGCCCCTTGGCGATCAATTGCGCCAGCCAAGTGTTGTATACGTGGCTCGCCAGATCCCCTGCTTCGATGCGCGGGTGCCACACGCACGGCAAGAGAATCAGCGTCGAAATCGTGAATCCCGCGATAATCCGCGATCCGAAACGACGCCAACTCGCCGAGAGTAAGCTCTCAGCCTCGATGAATTTCTCAGCCACTCGCGGTCCTCACCTCAGCCCGTCACGTTTCGCGCGGCATTCTACTATCTTCTGCTTATTGCAGATGCATGTATCCTGAATTGCCCGCGCGATCTTGCGAAGTGACGCACCAATAGCGTCAAAACTCAGTGCCACGGCAACAATGGTGACTATTGGTGACTTTTACTTCGAGGCTTGGCTTTCGCCGAGGCGCTTCAGGCGGTCGCGTAACCGCCGCTGTAGCGGCGTGGGCGTGTTGGGATTGAAAGCTACGAGATACCAGAGCGGTTGGCTGCGGTCGCGGCTCAGCCACGTCAACGTGTTGGCGTCCGCATTGGGATGGCGCGCCACATTCTCGCGAATCGCGCCGTAGGGATGTTTCGCCAGCTTGTTCAGTGTCTTTGCGTTGGCACGCGGATGCTCGCTGATCAGACGCAGCAGATAAAAATCCTCTTCCGGGGCTTGCTTCACCAGTTTTTCCAGCATTTCCGGCTTGGCATCCGAGCTCAGCACCAATCCAATCTTTTCGTCCCACGCGGTGTTGATTTGATTTAAGTCGCGCGTGCGCGCGTGAATCAATTCCTCCAGAATGCGCCGCTCTTGTTGCATTCGCGCGATCGGCAATTGCGTGCCCTCGAGCGAATCGAGAACGCGGAGCAGATGCTGCCGCTCGCCAAAAACGATCTGAGAAGTGCGCGTGGACGCGCCCTTTTCCCTTTCTTTGTGCTGAACCAGGTCGGAACGTCGCATTATTTGGCTGCTCCAGCCCAATCCCTTCGCAAGCTTTGAGGGACCGGGTGATCACTAGCGCACTCGAATCACTATCCACACGAAGGGCAGGATCACTCTTGTGTGGTATGAGCAAATTATGTTCCGCGTGCCCGATGCGGTAAAGTTTGGAACGAGTGGAGTGTGCCCGATATGCAACTCCGCTCCCGTAGGGTCATCCGGGATCTGCGATTTCGGGAGTCGGCGGCTACCGCGCTAGGCAACCACTGGATGGCCTGTTTAATTGGAACCAGCAAGTGTTTATCGAGGGATTCAGATGATGTCGGCATTCGAGGAGCACCGGGAAGAGTTGGAGCACTACGAACAGATGTTCGGTCGCGATCGGGGGCGGCTGGCGGTGTCGCTCGACCGCTTGACGAACGCGCTCGTGCTCGTCGGCCAGCACGCCGTCTACTGCACCAGCCAGCGCAATCCCGCGGTTCCGGCGATGGACCTGCGCATCATCAACCAGGAACTGGTGCACGCAAAAGAATTGGTGCAGTCTGTGATGGAAGAATTGCGCTTGGCTAGGACAAGGAAGGGTTGAAATTGGAAAAGCGAAATTGGAAACTGGAAATTAAGAGCCAGTCGCTAAGAACATCGACGCCAACATTGCCAGTGTTTAGGAACTCTATTCCGGCTGCAAAAATGGATTCAACTGGCGCTCGTTCCCGATCGTGGTGACGGGGCCATGGCCTGGGTGGACGATGGTTTCGTCCGGCAAGTGCATCAGCTTGCTGCGCAGCGAATTCATAATCTGTTCCATCGAGCCGCCCCACAAGTCGGTGCGTCCGATGCTCCCGGCAAAAAGCGTATCCCCGGAAAAAAGCTGCGGCGCGCGGGGCAGGATCAGTTCGGATTCGTCAGGCACTGGTTCAGTCTCTCGAATACCATCGGGATCCACGGTTTTTTTCAAAAGATCAGCGATATCGATTTTTTCGCCAGTCTCGTCTATAACCGAAGTTATTGTGCGAGCGGCGGTGACCTTTCCCGCGTCTTGCGGCAGATACAGCGACACGCTGCCCTGCGTATGGCCTGGCGTGTGAATCACCTGCGCCTCGAACCGTCCCCAGCGAAGAACGTCGCCCTCCTTCAATAATTGATCCACTTCGGTGAGGTCTGGCGGGTGCACGCCGAGGAATGCGGCCTGCTCGTCCATCGCCTGATAGAGCGGGAGATCGTCGCGGTGCATCAGCACGGGCGCGCCTGTGTATTGATGGAGCTTGCTCAAGCCGCCAACGTGATCGATGTGTGCGTGCGTGCTGACGATGACTTTTACAATGAGCTTGTGGCGTCCGATCAGGTCCAGGATGCGCGTGACTTCGTCGCCGGGGTCGATCACCAGCGCTTCGCGCGTGTCCGGATCGCCGATGATCGAGCAGTTGCACTGCAGCATCCCTACAGGGATGGTGATGTGGATCAATCCGTCGGTGGTGGAATTGAGAGCCGTTCGACCGTCGCTCATAATCAGGAGTATATCATCTGAGCTGAAGGGATTTGTGGCGCCCCCCGCGCGGCATCCCTGCCGGCGGTCTCCGCGGATATCAACGCGGCGCAAGCCTTTGGTAAACTGAATGGGGGAGAGGATGGACACTTGAAATGGCTACGCCGTCCACAATTCTGGCTACCCCGCTCGCGGCGCTGCACGCTACTGCGGGCGCGAAGATTGGCGTTTGGTTCGCTTGCGCCATGCCCGATAACTTTGGCGACGAGGCCGCCGAGTACCGCTATGCGCGAGACACTGTCGCGCTGATCGACAAGAATTACCGCGCCTACCTCGCATTCACCGGGCCCGACCGCGTCCGCTACCTGAACGCCACCCTGACCAACAACATCAAAGACCTCGCCGTCGGCCACGGCGCCATTTCCCTGCTGCTCAATCCACAAGGCCACATTCTCGCCGAGATCGAGACGTACACGTTTGCCGACCGGCTCCTCTGCATGTCTTACGCCATGATTCGCGAGCGCCTGATCGAATGGCTCGACAAATACATCATCATGGATGACGTCACTCTGACCGATGAGACGTCGCGCTACGGCACTCTGGCGCTGGAGGGTCCAAAAGCCGCCGCAATGGTTCAAGAGCTTGCCGGCATCGACGTCACCAAGATGGAGGATCTTTCTTTCTGCGATGGTGCCGTCGGCTCAGTTCCCTGCCGGGTCTCGAAGCGTTCTCCTGGGGGAATCCCCGGCGCTGAATTCTTCACCGAAACGGCAAACCTGCCAGCCCTTTGGCAAATTCTTTCTGAAGCGGCGGGAAGACACGGGGGCGGGCCGGTCGGATACGCGGCGGTGAGCGCCACCCGCCTTTCCCAAGGCGTCCCGTGGTTCGGCTACGACTTCGGCGAAAAACAAATCCCCCACGAAGCCGGTTTGCAGGACAGCCACATCAGCTATACCAAAGGTTGCTACACCGGACAGGAAATCGTGGAGCGCGTGCGCTCCCGCGGGCAGGTCAACCGCCAGCGTGTCCGGCTGGCCTTTTCCGGCGACGTTGTGCCTGAAACAGGCACCGCGCTTACTCTGGACGGCAAAGAAGTCGGCTACGTCACCCGCGCCGCTAAAACCTGGGACCCGCTGCGCGTCATTGGCATGGGTTACGCCCGCAAAGAAGCCACTGCGCCGGGCACAGTGCTCCAGTGCGCTGGCAGGAGCGCGACGGTTATAAAGTGACTTCGCCTGCGGTTTAGGGATTGGCCGGTTCCTGGCTTGGAACATTCCGTGTCAGCTTGCGAATGACAAACTCCTGGAGGAGATTGACGGCGGCAGATTCGCCAATCCCGATTAGCCCGTTTTCGAAGGTTATCTCCGCTCCATCGCGGTTTTCGGCGGGATAATAAAGATTTGAGATGCCGCCTGCGGCCAAGCTTCCGACGATGTTCGAGTAATTTGGCTGCCAGTGTCCGTTGTCACCCTTGCAAATCACTGAATTGGCAATCGCATACAGCATCCGCGATCGCTTACTGCCGCTTCCTTTGTAGAAGTATCGTGGATCTTGCTTCAGGAGGGATGGCAGTATGGCGCCTCCAATGTAGGTACTTGCAACAAAGTTGGCGTAAGAGGCGCCGAAGCGCTTTCCATAGCCCTGTGCGCCCTGTCCATATCCGCTGAAATCGTTTTGCGCCTGCTGAATTCCCGCGATGGCTCCGGTCACCCCGAAGGAGACCGGGTCGACTGTGGTCTTCCAGGCCAGCTCGAACTTTTGTCTCGGGTTCAAAGGAACCGCATTGTGGTAGTAGCTCACATAGAAATTCGGAACGACGCCGAGCACCCGCTGCTTCTCTTGCGCCTTGATCTGATCTTCCGCCACTTCGGTCCGCGTGGGAACGACACGCACTTCCGTGACAGCTGTAGCAAGAGCCATGGCGATCTGCGGGACACTGTAGCTCTCCCCCGGCTGCAGGACTCCGGCGGACGCCTGCGTTGTGAAACCCACCGACGTGATGGTGAGCTGGAAGGGCCCGGGAGCGACATTCGCAAAAGAGAACTGACCATCGTCGTCAGACATCACCTCTTGGTATAGGGATTGATCCCCCCATGAAAGTCTCACGCGAGCTCCGGCGACGGCGGCTTGGGTTGGGTCGACAATTGTTCCGCTAATGCTCCCCGACAATCGGGGATCGGAGGGATGCTCGGATGCCGGTGCCCCTGTCCCCTGAGGCTGCGAGGCAACTGCAAACCCGCAAGGCAGGAGACTCACGCTCAGCGACAATACCCAAACCTTATATCCAGGCATAGCCATCACCATCCGCTTTCACTATGATGCCAGCCCAGGGGTTTGGGTTTCCGATAAGATTGGTGCTACAGGTGCCGGTTGAAGCATAGCGGGCTTTTGACTTCTTACTATCGAGGACACTGATGGAACACAACTTGCCGCAAACAATCGCGCTTCTCACTCGGACCCCCGCGACCCTTAATGCCCTTCTGCGTGATTTGCCCGAAACATGGACGTTCCGGAACGAAGGTGAAAATACTTGGAGCGCGCTCGACGTCGTCGGCCATCTGATTCACGGCGAACGCACTGACTGGATGCCGCGGGCTAAGATGGTGCTGCAATTTGGCGAGACTAAGGCGTTTGAGCCCTTTGATCGTCTGGGACACGTGCGAGAGAGTCAAAGCAAGTCGCTGGTGCAATTACTGGATGAATTTGCTCGATTGCGGTCAGAAAACCTGGACCAACTGCGTGCATTTAGCCTGCGGCAAGAGGACCTCGATCGGCGTGGACGGCATCCGGCCCTCGGAGTAGTTACTCTGTCAGAGTTGCTGGCGACCTGGGCAGTTCATGACTTAACTCATCTGCACCAGATCTCAAGGATTATGGCCCACCAATACCGGGAAGCCGTGGGGCCGTGGAGCGCGTACCTTGGAGTGCTGCAGTGCGCCGGTCACAGCGCTGCTTAATGAATTCCCCCAGCGCTTACTCGCAGTGCATCGTGGGGACCGCGTTGGCCACTGTGCGCACGTTATTCATGTAACCCGTCGCATTGGTAAACGCGAATGTGCTTCCCGTGCAGGTGATCGGTTGCAGGCGAACAAAGTTGAAACTCAGCATCGGCGCTAGCTTCGAGCCCTTCGGTTCATTCATGGCCGTATTCACGGTAACAACCAGATCGTTCACTGCTTTATTGTAGGTGTTGATGCTTTCGACGAGCTTGTTGTAGCGGTCTACCTCTGTTCTGCGCGCTGCTTCACTTTCCAGGAGAGCTTTTATCACCACATTCTGGCCATTCAAAGCCACGTCCGCCAGCAGCCCCTCCGCCTGCGCAACAGTCATCGCATCTTGTAACCGGCGGAGAGTGTAAATTCCCGAATATTTTTCTGCCCTCTCCTCTAATTCGATGTTGCACTCCGTGTTGGCCGTGTCCAATTGCCCTCGACCGCCCTCTACTGCGTACCAGCGAATGAACTCAGCGAGCTTGTCCTGCTGTTGAGAAACCCTTTGGTATTTGTCTTTCCCGACGAAAAAATAATCCACGCTCTCTTCCTGTGTTCCGTCCCTGTACTTTTTCATGCCCTCGTCGTACTCGCTTTTGTTGATTTCCTCGGTTTTGTAAACCGCGTCCAATCGCGCGGCCATTCCATTAAACGCCGTGCACACCAGCGGCTCGTCGGGAACAAACGTTCTTTGCACTGGAATAGCCGGTTTCCTTTGCTGGGCCAGCATCGGGCCGGACATAAACAAGATCGCCACGGAGATTAGAATCGCTCTCACGCTCCGCCTCCTTCAGCTTTTATCGTGGAGTTGTTACATTGCTCTGTGCTGTTCCGACAGTCCCGCAAGTGGCCAGGGTTAGCGAGGGCGGGCGGCCCGGAAGCAAGACGTTAACATGAATTGGGATGCCCAACCACGGGTTGGCGTTACCCCGAGACAGGTAAGAGTCAGAGGGATGTGGGCGCGAACCAGATTTCGTATTGGCGCTGGCGGATTTCGTCGTGACCAGCAATGAAGTTGGGCTTGGCCGCAACGTTCTTCACGCCGGAGGCGGTCAACTGTTCAAGGATCTTTTGCGCTTCGGCCTCGTCGGCGGTGTGGAAGTAACGCACCTGGGTTTCGTCGGGGCCGGATTCCGCCAGGATCTGGATGCCCGGCACGAAAAAGCCCTTCTGCCGGAAGTCGTCAGCCACCAGTCTCGCGGCAGGGCGCTGCGAAGCGGAGCGGATATGGACGAAGATGCGCGGGTGAACGCTAGCCTCGGGAGTGGAGTTCAAAGACTCGTCGATGGTCTTCTGCGCTTGTTTTGGATTCGCCGCGTACAGGGCAGAAGACACGGCGTTCGCCAGTCTTTCGGACTCGGCCTTCTGTTTCTCGAGGCTTGCGATTTGATCTTCGAGCTGTTTCTCTTGCGTTCTCGATTGCTCGATCTGAGTGTCCAATTGCGACTTTCGTTGGACCAGGGTGGGAATGTACGCGGCTAAAGCAATCGTTACGGCGGTGGCCGCAACCGCCAGCACAACTTGAATCCTGACGATAAGCGGAAGCGAAACTTTTTCCGTGGAATTCATGGCTTCACGAGTCTCCGGTCGGCGCTGGATCTTTGGCGCCCGGATTGAGAGCGGACCGGATCACCATGTACAAAACGCCGGAGAGCCCCACGAGTCCTCCGCCCACGCCGAGTCCTTTAACGCTGCCGAGAAGTTCAGGCGAAATCTTGCCCGTAACGACTCCGATCGAGACGCTGCCAACCAGGATTACCAAGCAGCAGCAGCCGGAGCAGACCGTAGTCAACTTTCCGACATCCGCGGGAGACCATCTTTTTGCCATGATAAGAGCCCGATAATTTCTGGAAGCCGCTGGAAAATCCGCAGAGCGAATATATCACCTTTGCAGCTATCCGCGGGAAGTGGTGCCGGAAGAATAAATCTGCAAATTGGCGAATTACCCTGCTTCGGAAAAGAATTACGAGCGTTTCTTACGCACCATTTGAAAAGTCATGTGCATGATCCGCTTACGGTCCTCCGGGGAGAGGCGCCTGAGAAGCTGGCGGAGGCGCTGAAAAAATTTCGCGGGCTCACCGGAACTGCCCCACTCATCGTTATTGGCAGACAGGCCCGGCGGGAGCGCCGGGGGCTCTGGAGGGGCTTCCCCATCGTAAAAAAGCTGGTACATGGGAATTTCGAGAGCGCGGGCCATTTTTTCGAGTGTCTCGATACTCGGGATGGTGTGACCGTTCTCCACACGCGAAACGTAGCAGCGCTTGAGGCCGGTGCGCTCCTCGATGTCCCCTTGCGAAAGCTCTTTTTGTTCCCGGATGGCGCGTAAACGTTCTGAGATAACCATAGTTATTTTACTTATAATACGATACGCTTCAGTCTACAATTCAATTTGAAGCGAGGGCCAGCGCGGACGCCCAAACGAGACTCACTCGAATTCGCGGCGGGGGATGGATTGCTCCGGGCCGACATGGCCGGCGGCGATTTCGGCTTTGAAGTAGTTTTCGCCTTTCACTGGGGAGCCCGCGAGGCGGCGGAGCATGGCGATCTGGCCGATATGAGTCAGAGAATCAGCGACAGGGCCCTGGAAGAGGCCCTCGTCTGCGCCGTTCAGAGACTCGCCGGAAGCCAGAAAATCGTCAAACTCTTTCAGAGTGGTAAAGAAGCGTTCGATTTCGGCGTTCCATGGGAGAGGTGTGGAATCGTGCCACGTCTGTTTGCCCTGAGCGATGGAGAGCGCCCAGTCAAATAAATCGCCCATGTGAGCCAGAATTTGCGCGGGGGTGCGGGTCTTGTCTCCGATGTGGAAGCTGGCGAAGTGATCTGGAGCGCCGCGGAGGGCCTTGCCGCCGCGGTAGGCAACGGTGGCAAGAGTGTGGCGAAGAAGCTGGCGTGCAGGATCGGATGTTGAAGTCATGCCGCGATTCCCTTCCATAAAGAGTGGTGAAGAAGAGTTTAAACGCAGAGACACAGAGTACGCAGAGAAAAATCGAAGGAAAGTAGGAAAAGAAGAGACAAGACAAAGCCCCAGCCCTTAAGAGTCTGTGTCGCAATTAGCACTTGAAATGAGAGGGGGAGTTGGGCATGAAAGGGCATGCCGAACTATCAACCGTACTCGCCCGATCAAGCGGAGTTGTTGCCAGCGCATGTGAAGGACGTATTGGGTGCCGATCATCTTTGTTTCTTGGTACATGAGGTGGTGGAATCGCTAGACCTGAGCAGCTTCGAGGACCAAGAAGAAGACGCGGGCGGGCAGCGAGCCTATGATCCGCGACTGATGCTGAAAGTGTGGCTGTACGGTTTTGGGGTCAACGTGCGTACGACGCGCAAGCTAGAGCAGCGTATCCGCGAGGATTTGGGCTTCCGCTAGCTGGCGGGCGGAGCGGCCCCGGACCACAAGACCCTCAGCGAGTTTCATCGCCGGCATCGCGCTGCCATCGTGGAGTTGTTCACGCAGGTGCTGCTGTTTTTGCGGCGTGCCGGGTTGGTGCGGCTGGGCACAGTGGCTATCGACTCGACACGCGTCAAGGCGCAGGCCTCGCCGGACCGCTTGCTGCGCCAAGATATTCTAGAGCCAGAGTTGCGGCAGAAGGTGGAACGTTGGCAGCAGGAGCTGGACGATGATCCGGATCGCGAGCCGGGAACACGGGTAGGCTCAGAGCAGATCGCACGAGTGCGCCAGCAACTGCAGCAGTTGCGCGAAAGCGGAGAGAGCAAGCTGTCGAGGACCGACGGAGATGCGCGTTTTCTGCGAGCGCAAGGTGGCCGCTTCGTGTTGGGCTACACCGCCGAGATAGTGGTCAGCGAAGACCATTTCATCGCGGCGCAGCGAGTGACACAAAACAAGAGCGACAATGAATCGTTGGTGCCCATGGTCGACGAAGTAGAGCGACAATGCGCGACGCGACCGCAGCGGGTATTGGCCGACACCGGATTTTTCTGCAATCAAAATCTGCGTGAGATGGAAGCGCGCGGCATCGAGGCGTACCTGCCGGATCCGTGCATGGCGCGGGAGTTGAACACGGGCCAGGCGGCGATGGGAACTGGAAGAATGACGGTGAGCGATCCGAGTTTGCTTCGCTCGCGGCAGAAGTTGCGTACCACCGAGGGCCGCGCCTGGTACAAGAAACGCAAAGCACTGGTCGAACCGGTGTTCGGCATTTTGAAAGAGCAGCGCGGGATGCGACAGTTCCAGCGTCGCGGCCTGCCTGCAGTTGCGTTGGAATGGACGCTAGCGGCCATCGCCTACAACCTAACCCGCTTTCGCACTCTGCGCCGTACTGTTTGATTGCCCGGCCCGGAACCTCAACTCTTCCTCTGCTGCGCCTAGCAATCAAAACCAAACCGAGAAAGCCCCTCCATCTCCCACGCATAGATTACAATCCGAGTCGCGACACAGACTCTTTAGGGGTGACCTAACATAGCTATTGCTTGCTGTAGACGCGGACGTAGTCGACGAGCATTTGCTGGGGGAAAACTGTCGAGTTGTCGGGCGAGCCTGGCCAATCGCCGCCAACGGCTACGTTGAGAATGATGAAGAAGGGATGATCGAAAGACCAAGCGCCGCCGGTGGGCCATTGGGATTGGGTGAAGGTGGCGTAGAGACTCGAGTCCACGTAGAAGCGGACCGTGCCGGGTTCCCACTCGACGGCGTAGAGATGAAAATCGGCGGCGAAATTCTGGCCGGCGGGAAGACTGAACGGCGCAGTGGCGTCGCTCGTCCTGGCAACGGTGCTGGAACTGTGGAGCGAACCATGGACGGTGCCTGGTTCCCTTCCGATATTTTCCATTATGTCGATTTCGCCGCAAGCGGGCCAGTTGACGGAAGTGATGTTGTTGCCGAGCATCCAGAAAGCGGGCCACATCCCCTGTCCTGCGGGAATTTTGATGCGGGCTTCGAAGCGGCCGTAGGCCTGGCTGAAGAGGCCCTGAGTTTTGAGGCGAGCAGAGGTGTAGTCGCGCATGGTGCCGCCACTGCAGGCGTAAGAGGGCTGGTGCATCGCGGTAATGACCAGGTTGCCACCTTGCACCTGAGCATTTTGCGTAAGGTTGGTATAGCACTCGAGTTCATTGTTGCCCCAGCCGTTGCCACCGGTATCGTAGGTCCATTTGGACGAGTCGGGAGCAGTGCCATCGGCGCCGCTGAACTCATCGCTCCAGACGAGGGTGTAGCCCGATGCAGGAGGAGGCGGCACGGGAGTATAGGCGCTGCCGCAACTCAACAAAAGTATTGAGGTGGCTAGGAAAATCGGGATCGTCGGCGTCATCAATCGGGACTTTGTCATAACCCGAAGCAAAGACTACAGGTTGCGCCACTAAGCAAGATTTAGGGCGCGCTTAAAGGAACCCTTCTCATTGTCGATTTTTTTCTGAAGCTGGAGGATGGCGTAAAGAAGGGCTTCAGGGCGCGGTGGGCAGCCGGGCACGTAAACATCAATAGGGATCACCTGATTGCAGCCCTGGACGATGGCGTAATTGTTAAAGACGCCGCCGGAAGTGGCGCAAGCGCCCATGGAGATGACCCACTTGGGTTCGGGCATTTGGTCATAAAGCTGCCGGATCACGGGAGCCATTTTTTGGGAGAGGCGGCCGGCGACGATCATGAGATCGGCCTGGCGGGGCGAGGGACGGAAAACTTCCGAGCCGAACCGTGCAACGTCAAAGCGCGCGGCAGACATGGACATCATCTCGATGGCGCAGCAGGCGAGGCCGAAACTAAGCGGCCAGATGGAGCTCTTGCGCGCCCAGTTCACCGCTTTGTCGAGCGTGGTAAAGATGATGCCTTCGTCTTCCAGGAGATTCCCGAAGTCGTCCGGCCTGGTCAGCGTAACGTGCTTGCCGAGTGATGTGCTCATGGTATTTCGTCTGAGTTATTTTCGCACAGGGGAGCAACCAAGACAAATGGAGGATATTGCGCGATAGGATAGTTTCCGCTTATCGGACAATCAGGCAAATGCTCGTGCCGCGGCCACTTCGGCTGGCTGAATATCGATTTATTGCTCTACAATACTCTTCAGAGAGAAAGAGGCACTGAAATGAAAAGACTCGCGTTGGCTATTATGTTTGTTGTCTCAACTCTAGGATGGAGGGCCTTGATGGCTCAATCAGACCCTCCCGGAGAGACCGCGGAGTTTCCAGGCTTCGCCAAAGTGGATACATGTTGCGGAAGCCGAGTTTCAACGACAAAAACTGGACATGGACAAATATACTGTTTCGGTCGCTGAACAAAGTGCGTCCGTAACGGTAAGCGTGACATCACTAGATAGTGTTGCGGGGGCGAGAGGAAGCACGGGAACATACCCGGGATACATGGTGGAAATTAGCAAGAAGAATTTGAAGATAGTGGGCTCCAACTACATTCGATAGAGGTATCAGGGTGTCAGTTCGTAGTCGGAGGGCGAGACGGAACGCGTGCGGCGGAGGTAGGAAACGACGGAGCCGGGCCAGAGCGTGGTGATTTCGCCGGTGGATTGGTCCTGATACCAACTCTTGCAGCCGCCGGATTGCCAGACGGTGCCGGCCATACGGCGGTAGATTTCTTCGACAAAGGACTGCTGAATTTCCGGGCGGACTTCCAGGACCCGCTGATTCCTGCGTTTCATCAGCTTCAAGCAGTTCATGGTGTAGCGAACTTGGGCTTCGATCATGAGCACGACCGAATTGTGGCCTAGTCCAGTGTTGGGGCCGAGAAGTATGAAGAGATTAGGGAAACCGCTGACGGTGACGCCGAGATAGGCGCTCATGCGTTTTCCCCAGGCGTCGTGAATTTCCACGCCGTCCTTCCCCACCACGCGGCAGCCGATGAGCGGCTCGGTGGCGCGAAAGCCGGTGCCGTAAATCAGCACGTCCATGGGGCGCTCGACGCCGTCAAGCGTGACGATGCTGTGAGGACACACCTCGGAGATTCCTTCCGTGACCAGTTCGACGTTCGAGCGATTGAGTGTTGGATAGTAGTCGTCGGAAACGAGGACACGTTTGCAGCCCAGCTGATAGTTGGGCGTGAGCGCCGCGCGAATTTTGGGATCTTCGATGTTCCGGGCGAGATGGCGGCGCGCAATGGCTTCGACCATCTTTCGGAAAGTCTGATTGCCGAGAAAGCCGAAGACGCGGAACTCCTGACGCCAGAAAAGAAATTGGCGCAAGACCCGACGGGTGATGGGAACGCTACGGAAGCGGCGCCGCCACTTTTCATTGATGGCGAAATCAAGGCGCGGCACAATCCAAGGCGGAGTGCGTTGATAAAGATAAAGCTTGCCGACGCGGGGCGCGACTTGCGGGACGAATTGGATGGAGCTTGCGCCGGTGCCGACAACAGCGACATTCTTGCCGGCAAAATCGACGCTGTGATCCCAAGAAGAGGAATGAAACGCAGGACCTTTGAAACTGTCGAGACCCTTGAGCTCCGGAAAGTGAGGTACGTGCAGCGCGCCCATTCCGGAAACGAGCACGCGGGCACAAACGCGCATTCCATCTCCTGCCGTGGCGTTCCACACTCCTCCCGATTCATCCCAAACAGCTTCTTGAAAGCGAGTATTGAGGCGGAGGTACGGCGCGAGCCCGTAATGCTCTACACATCGCTTGAGGTAGTCGTGGATTTCCTGCTGGCCCGGATACATACGGGTCCATTCCGTGGAAGGTGCGAAGGAGAACGAGTAAAGGTGCGAAGGAATATCGCAGGCGCAGCCGGGGTAACGATTTTCCCACCAGGTGCCGCCGATGTCCGCGCTCTTTTCGATGATGAGAAACGAATTCATGCCGGCTTCAAGAAGCTTGATGCCCATGCAAAGACCGGAAAAACCTGCGCCGACGATGAGGACGTCGACATTGGTGACGGAGGAGTTTGTCGATGGAAAGGCGGGCTGGGTCATGCGCGAGTTGTCACTTCCTTGCCCGATTCCGCGGGGGCCACCTGAGCGCGGAGAAACGCGGCGCTTTCGCGGAGCGATTGGCGAGCTTCAGGAACCAGATGGGGGACAAGCTGCCAGGCATGGGGAACGACGGGCCAAATTTTCAGGTCGACGAGGACGCCGGCGGCGCGGGCGCGTTCGGCGAGGCGCGTGGAGTCATCGCGCAGCACCTCGTCTGCGCCAACGTGGATGAGAAGCGGTGGCAGGCCTCGGAGATCAGCGTAGAGAGGGGACGCGAGTGGATTGCGGGGATCGGTGTCACCGAGATAGTAGCGCGCCGAGTGGGCAACGCCTGCACCATGAAACATGGCGCAGCGGTCGTTGTTGGTGCGAATGGACTCGCCGGTGGCGGCAAGATCGGTCCATGGAGAAAAAAGCGCGGCGGCAGCGGGGAGCGGAACGTCCGCGTCGCGCAGCGCGAGCATGAGCGAGAGTGAAAGACCGCCGCCAGCGGACTCGCCGGCAACGACGATGTTTCCTGGTGGATATCCCGCGGTCAAGAGGGCACGGTAAAAAACGACGGCGTCTTCTACGGCGGCGGGAAAGCGATTTTCGGGGGCCAGACGATAATCCGGAGCAAAAACGTGGAAGCCGTGGAGCGCAAAGAAAGCGGTAATGGGCCGGTGCGTCTCCGCCGAACAGGCAAAGTAGCCGCCACCGTGAAGATAGAGAAGCACGATGTTGCCGGGCGACGGGCCTTCAAGCCGTTCGCCGGGGACACCACCGAGACGAGCAGGAGAGACTTCGACTGTTGGCGGAACTTTGTAGGGATCGGGGTGCAGGATTTTGCGCGCGACGCGAAAATCCCGCACACCTTTCAAACGACGCTTAACGCGCCATTTAACGATCCAGACGGAGAGTCGCGCTTGAAGGCTGGCCATTACGTGCCGCTTTCAGATTTACGAGAGATACAGGACGAGAGAATAGCAGATATTGACGAAAACTAGACTTTGAGGACGACCTTGCCGAATTGCGAACTGGATTCGAGATAGGCGTGGGCGGCGGCAGCCTCGGCGAGCGGGAAAACGCGGTCAACGATCGGTTTAAGTTTGCCGGCGACGACGAGCTTCATCACCGTTTGCAATTCGGATTTGGTGCCCATGTAGGAGCCGAGAAGCGAGAGTTGCCGGGTGAAGAGAAAGCGGAGGTCGACCTTGGCGTCGTAGCCCGTGGTGGCCCCGCAGGTGACCAGGCGGCCTCCAGCGGCAAGGCTGGCGAGGCTATCATCCCAGGTGGCGGTGCCAACGTGCTCGAAAACAACGTCGACGCCGCGCTTGTTGGTTAGGCGGCGGACTTCGTCGCGGATTTTTTGCGTTTTGTGATTGATGAGATAGTCGGCGCCGAGTTGCTTGGCTTTTTGCAGCTTCTCGTCGGTGCCGGCAGTGGCGATGACGCGAGCGCCGAAAAATTTGGCGATCTGAATGGCCGCGCTGCCGACGCCACTACCCGCTCCTAGGACAAGGACATCCTCTCCGGGCCGCAGCTCGGCGCGGGCGAGAAGCATGTGCCAGGCGGTTTGGAACACCAACGGAATCGAGGCAGCCTCTTCAAAGCTAAGATTTTCCGGATATGGCAGGCAGTTTACCTCGGGAGCGCGCACGAATTCGGCGCAGCCGCCGTCGATCATATAGCCGAGGTTAGTGGCTTGACGGCAGTGGTTATCAAGGCCGGCTACGCAAGCCGCGCACTTGCCGCAGCTAACCAATGGAGTGAGAACGACTTGCTGGCCGACGCGCACGGTGGAGACCTCGGCGCCAATCTGCGCGATTTCGCCCGAGATGTCGCTGCCGGGAATGTGCGGAAGCGGGATTGGGACGCCAGGGATGCCGCGCCGAACCCACAGGTCGAGATGGTTTAGCGCGCACGCTTTAACGCGCACGAGGACTTCGTTTGGGTGGATGACTGGATCGGGAGCGTCGGTACATTTTAAGACGTCCGGCCCGCCGTGGTGGTTGAAAACGATTGCTTTCATGAATCCTCCCGCCTGTCATGTAGGTTTCGAAAGATGACGCTCCGAAGAAGGAGTGTACAGAAAGCGGCGCGCATTGACACTGAGCAACGTGCGCCGTAGGCTGAGGACAGAGGGCAACGCGTGGACCTGTTTGAAGAGATCGTGAGAATGCGCCGAGCCGGGCAGCGCGCGGCGCTGGCCACCATTGTGCACACAAACGGCTCGATCCCGAGCTACGAGAGTTCGCGGATGCTGGTGCGCGAGGACGGGTCGATCGCCGGAACCATTGGTGGCGGCTGCGTGGAGGCGGAAGTCTGGGCCGCAGCTAAGGAAGTAATGCACTTGGAAGCGCCGCGCAAGATGGTCTTCAATCTAAACAATGAAGCGAGCTACGACAACGGATTGATTTGCGGCGGGACGCTGGAGGTCTTCGTCGAACCAATCCTGCCGCAGCCGATGCTTTATCTCTTTGGCGGCGGGCACGTTTCGATGGCAGTGGCGAAGGCGGCCAGCGCGGCAGGTTTCGGCATTGGAGTGGTGGACGACCGCGAAGCATTTGCGAATAAAGAGCGCTTCCCGATGGCGCTGGAGATTTACGCGAGCTACGAGGATGCATTTGAGAAGATTCATCCGAATGCGTCGAGCTACCTGGTGATTGTGACGCGCGGGCACAAGGAAGACATGCGCGTGCTAGCTTGGGCGGTGCGCACGGAAGCCCGTTACCTGGGAATGATCGGAAGCAAACGCAAAGTTTTGTCGGTGTACAAGGCGCTGGAAAACGACGGCTATAAGCCGGAAGAATTCGGACGCGTCTACGCGCCGATGGGACTGGAGATTGGCGCGCTTTCTCCGGAAGAAATTGCCGTGAGCATTGCCGCGGAGCTGGTGGCGGTGCGCCGGAATGCGCTGGCCGCCGCGCACAAGAAATTGAATTACGAAGCACACGCTGTGCCCATTTTGCAAACGGGCAAGCGCTGAAAGGGAGCACATGCTCGCCGCCGTAATCCTCTCCGGCGGGTCCTCGAGCCGAATGGGCTCGCCTAAGGCGCTGCTTCCCTACCAGGGCCGGCCATTCCTCGAACATCTGCTGGAAGTGACGGCACACCGGCAAATTGGTGTGCGCCGCGTCGTGCTCGGCGCGCACGCGGAACCCATCGCGAAAGCAGTGAACCTAAAGGCCGATGAAATCGTAATCAATGAAGACTGGGAAAAAGGGCAACTGAGCTCGATTCAAGTGGGGCTACGAAGCATGCCGCCCGGTACCGACGGCATGCTACTATGCTTGATCGACCATCCGCTGATCAGCAGCGCGCTGGTTCAGGAGTTGATCGAACAGTTTTATAAGACCAAGGGCCCCATCGTACTGCCCGTTTATGAGGGACGCCGCGGGCATCCGGTCATTTTCTCCGCAACTTTGTACGACGAATTGCTTCACGCGCCGCTCGAAACGGGCGCGCGGGCCGTCGTATGGGCGCACAAAGGCGAGATCGATGAGGTCCGCACGAATGAAGAAGGCTGCGTGCTTAACCTGAATGATCCGGAAACGATGCACAAAGAGTTGGGGGGCACTTGAACAGGATCGAGAGCGAGGCTTCTTCCCTCTCCGGCGACTTGGTCGTCAAAGAGAAATCTTTGGCAAAAAGGTTCTGGGCTTATGCGTCTTCGCTACTCTGCGTTTGGTTCTTCGTCTGCGGATACATGTTTTACAGTGCTAGCGGTTTTAGAGGTCGCGGGCTCTCGTACTGGGACTCCACGCTGCGCGTTCGTATCGGACAAACGGGGCTGTCTACCTCTGACTTGCTTTTCGGCGCGGCAATCTATTGCGGCATCTGCGCTGTCGTTTATTTCGTTTTTGGAATTATCGTGCGTCGACCTTTTGCAATCCTGTGTGCGTACGCGCATCTATGCATGTCCGTCAAGTTCCTTTTCTCCGCGGCCTCCTACATGCGGAGGATTGTCCCTTCAACTCCGCTCGAAGTGCTGCCCGGGCATTTCGTCGCAGGCTTCTTAAGCGCGCAGTTCTTCCTCCTCGTTTATTGCGTGACAGGAATCTTTAGCGCGCCGCCAAAAAACGAATATGTGCGACTGACATGAGAAAACGCTAGAGTTGTTTCCCGATCAGAGCTTTCAGCCCATCAATGGCAAGCTGCGCGCCATGGAATGTCGCCGGCGGCAGACCACCTAGACAGCTCGAAAGGGATTCCGGAGTCAGGCCGCTGGCTTCGGCGATGGTGCGCCCGGAGATTTGTTCTGTGAGGGACGACGCGCAGGCAATGGCGGTGGTGCAACCGCGGCAGAGAAAGCGTACTTCGACGATATGACCATCCACGATACGCGCGGAAAGTTTCAGAACGTCGCCGCAAACAGGATTGCTCGCCTCCCCAGTTACGGTCGCACCGGCCAATTCACCGGCGTTGCGCGGATTGCGGAAGTGATCGAGAACGGCTTCGCTGAACATCTCTGAAAGTATCCCAAAAGCAGCAGTTGAACTGCAACGCGGCAAAATCAAATCCCCTAATGCAGAGACACGGAGTCCGCAGAGCGCAAAAGGAACAGGCAGGACTGCCTGTCCTACAAAAGCTTTTACTTTTTCGGTGGCAAATACCTTTTTTCGATAGAAGCAACCACGACGTAATTCGGATCCACCATCTCGGTGAGATGGATTTTGCCGACTTTCGAAAGCAGTTCGTAAGCATCGAGATCCGAGAGGCCGTAGTCCGCATGAATCCAGCCTACCAGCTCGGTGAACGCGATTCGCACGGCGTCGTCCACGGGCCGGTAGATGCCAGCGGCCATGATTTCCTTTTCGTTTTCGAACCGCGGCCAACCTGTATGTTTCCCTTTGACGAGATCAAATTGCAGCCGCGCCTTCATGGGGACTTCGATGGCACTGCCGGCAATTTCACCGTCGCCCATGGCCGCGTGGCCGTCCCCAAAATAAAACAGCGCCCCGGCTACATTGACGGGAAGATAGAGTGTGTTTCCAACGGAGACTTCCGGAGCGTCCATGTTGCCGCCGAATTCCGCCGGCACGATGGAGCTGCGCGCCTCGCCATTGGCTGGCGCGACGCCGATGCAACCAAGAAAGGGATGCAGCGGGATCTTCACTTTATAGTTCGAATCGAGAGCTTGAAACGTGGCTGTCTTGTCCGCGTGGTCAATCGGGTAAAACCAGATTTGTTCGGGAAGCGCTTCTTTTTCGAGCATCGGCGTGTAATGCGTGGCATTGATGGCGCCAAATCCCGGTGAAAATGTTCCCACTCCCTGTTTGCCATCGACCTGCAGATCGAGAATATGAACGACCAAGGTGTCACCGGGCTCCGCACCTTCGATGTAGAAAGGACCGGTGAGCGGGTTATCGCCTTTGACGAGCGCAAAACTATCTCCAGGTTTTTGCAGCGCGTTGCCAAAACAGTCCAGGGAGTTCGCGTCAAGGATATTGCCCGGTTTCAAATGTGCAACCGGTGGCGCGACGCCGAAGACATATTTCACATTGTCGATTGTCGCGTGATAGTTCACGACTTCGGATTTGGTGGACGCAGATTGAGTCTGAGCCCAAATGGAGACCGGCAGAATCAAGGTGAGAGCAATTAGGTGGACGCGCACGATAACCTCCGAGAATTAGGAGACGAAGTGCAACACAATCGAGTAGCGGAGTCAATCGGCGTGCTTGAGAGCAGGTGAACCGGCCCGGTCTGATATCCTCTCCGGGTAGCCATGAAAACCAACCGAAAACCACCATTGCGGATTGTTTCGCTGGCGCCGAGCGCAACCTCGATCTTGTGCGCCATTGGCGCGAAGCACTCTTTGGTTGGCGTGACCAAATGGTGTACCGACGTCGCGCCGGTCGGCAAACTCCCGAAGCTTGGCGATTGCTGGCACGGGGGCTCAGTAGGTGAAATTCTGCGACTGAAGCCGACGTTGGTGGTCGGGTCCGTGCCGTACAAGCAAGAGACTGTCGGTAAACTCCTCGAGCAACCCTTTCCCTTCCTGGCTATGAACCCGCGGACACTCGCTGATATCGAAACAGACATTCGCTTGTTAGGCGGGATTGCGCAACGAGCGGATGCTGCCGAAGCATTGGTGAAAAAGATGCGCTGCGCGTTCGCGCAGATCGAAATAAAGACTAGGCGATGCAAGACGCGGGTGTGCGTCTATTGTGAGGCCTGGCCGAATCCACGCATCAGTTCCCCGCCTTGGGTCGCGGAATTGGTTAGCATCTGTGGCGGTGAAATGGTTGTTCCCGCCGGCGAGAAAATCACCGATGCGCAGGTATCGCAGGCCCGCCCCGACGTGATCGTTCTCGCCTGGGCGGCGACGGGCTCGAAGGCAGACCCCAAGCAGGCGTATAAAGTTGCGGCCTGGAAGGATGTGCCAGCGATTCGAAACAGAAACGTTTTCGTGATCCGTGATGAATTGCTGAACACGCCTGGGCCTCCGCTGATCGAGGGCGCGCACGCACTCTACAAGCTTCTTAATTCCACGAATGCAGAGCGAGGACAGGCATGATAACTGTCGTCGCGGCAGTGATTGAGCGCAGCGACCGGCGACTCCTGATCGGCCAGCGCCGGAAGGGCGATACTTCCCCGCTGAAATGGGAATTTCCCGGCGGAAAGGTTCGAGAAGGCGAATCGCCGGAGGTCGCACTCGCACGGGAATTGCAGGAGGAACTCGGCGCAACGCTGCTGAAGGGCGTTGAGCTTGGCCGCGTGCGTCATCAATACGCGCAGACTCTCGATGAGCTGGAGATCCGCTTTTTCGCCGCGGCGATCGCGGAATCAGAATTAGCGCCGCGCACTTTTGAAAGGATTGTATGGGCCTTGCCGAAAGAGCTGGGGAACTACGATTTTCTGGCCGCAAATGTAGGCTTGGTGGCAAATCTCGCCACCGGAAAAATCAAGCCGGGCGAGATTCTTGAAGAAAGCTAGCTAGTAAACTTCCACACAGGTCGCGGCACTCTCGTTAGCGCACGATGTGGGAGGTGGCGGAGGCAATGAACAATGAGAATGCGCAGCTAAATACTCGGCAGCGGCTTGATTGTGTTTCTTCTCCGCGATTCGCTGGGCGTTTTCCTGATCCCATTCATTGTTTATTGCACAAGGATCAGCCCCTTGGGCGATTAGGAGTTCGAGCATTTGCGTGTCTCCCGAGTACGCCGCTTTCATCAAAGGTGTATCGCGGCTTAGACTGTTGTGCGCGTTGATATTTGCGCCTTTGGATAGAAGAAAGGCGACAACGTCTGCTCTTCCCCCCTTTATTGCACTAGAAAGAGGAGTATCGTCCGATCCCGAATCGCGATTAACGCTATGACCTTCTGCAACTAGTCTTGTAACTTGGCCAAGGTTACCAAGGCGAGCGGCTTCGAGAAGGAATGCATCCCCAAGAGGACCGGAGGTGCAAACAGTCATATCTAAATGCTCCCACACGCGGTAAGGCACAAATAGAAACGAAAAACTGACCAAGAGGGCTGCCATGAGCACCCACTCGCGTAGGCTGAATCGAAGCCTTTTCACCGCGCCGAAAACCAGCGCTACGAGAAAGAAAAACGCACCGAATGGAAGGAAAAGTAGTCCAAGGAGAAAGAAGCTGTGCCCTCCATGAGCCATCGAGAAGCCGACCATCTGCGGACCATCGACGCACGTCAGGACGGTTGATTCATATACAATCCGGCTTATGAATAGTGTTTGACCGATGAGAAACAACCAGCCGCAAACGCGAGCCCATGCAGGAAGCAAGCCAGGGTCGCTCGTTAATGCGCCGTTTGCCACGGAGAGTATTCTAAACGAATCAGTTCTGACCGCACTACGAGATGATCGGGTTAGGTTTCTCGGGGTTGATGCCGAGGTCTTTGATGGCTTTATCGAGAACCGAGCGTTCGACTTTCCCGTCGACGAAAAGTTCATGCAGCGTAGCCAGCGTGATGAAGCGGGAGTCGACCTCGAAGAAATCGCGCAAAGAAGCGCGGCCCTCGCTCCTTCCGAAGCCATCAGTGCCGAGCGACGCCAGCCGCCGTGGCATCCATTTGCTGATCATATTGGGCAAGGTCTTCAAGTAGTCGGAAGCGGCGACCAGCACGCCGGTAGCGTCCGAGAGGCACTTAGTGACGTATGGCACGCGCGGTTTTTCGCCCGGGTGCAATCGGTTCCACCGTTCGGTCTCAATGCCATCACTATAAAGTTCCTTGTAGCTGGTCACGCTCCACACATCGGCAGCCACGCCATACTTAGTCTCGAGAATTTCCTGCGCTCGCAAAGCTTCGTTGAGAATCGCGCCGCTTCCAAACAATTGCGCGCGCAGCTTTGCTTTCCCGTTGGCCGCAGGTCGGAAACGGTACATCCCGCGCAAAATGCCGTCCTTTACATCTCCTGGCATCGGCGGCATGGCGTACGGCTCATTCATGACGGTGATGTAGTAGAAGACGTTTTCGCCGTCCTTATACATACGGCGAATGCCGTCCTGAATGATGACCGCAATTTCATAAGCAAACGCGGGATCGTAGGCTTTGATGTTCGGAACCGGCAGCGCAAGGATCTGGCTGTTGCCATCCTGGTGCTGGAGCCCTTCGCCGGAGAGCGTGGTACGTCCCGATGTGCCGCCGAGCATGAAGCCCCGCGTGCGCATATCCGCTGCGGCCCAGATGAAATCCGCGATGCGCTGGAAACCGAACATCGAGTAGTAAATGAAAAATGGAATCGTGTTGATGCCATGAGTGGCATACGCCGATCCCGCTGCAATAAATGATCCCATCGAGCCGGCTTCAGTGATGCCTTCTTCAAGGATCTGGCCGTCCTTCGCTTCTTTGTAATAAAGCAATGTGTTCACGTCGACGGGTTCATACTTCTGACCCACGCTGGAATAAATCCCGGCGGTGCGGAAGAGCGATTCCATGCCGAACGTGCGGGCTTCGTCCGGAACGATGGGCACGACGAGTTTGCCGATTTCCTCATCCTTCAGCATCTTGCGAAGCATGCCCACAAAAGCCATGGTCGTCGAAACTTCCCGGCCGTCGCTGCCTTCGTGAAATTCCTTGAAGAGTTCGTCGTGGTCGGCGGCCAACGGCTTCGTACGAACGCTGCGCTTGGGAACATAGCCGCCCAGCGCTTCGCGGCGCGCCCGAAGGTACTGAATCTCGACGCTATCCTCGGGTGGCCGGTAGAACGGAACTTCGATGCAATCCTCGTCATTTAGGGGAATGCCGAAACGCGAGCGGAACTCGCGCAACTCATCTTCGTTGAGTTTCTTCTGCTGGTGTGTGACGTTTTTCCCTTCGCCAGCTTCGCCCAGGCCGTAGCCCTTGATCGTGCGCGCGAGAATGACCGTCGGCGAGCCCTTATGTTCGACAGCCGCTTTGTATGCGGCATAGACCTTGCGCGGGTCGTGCCCGCCCAAGCGCAGCCTCCGCAAACTCTCATCGGACATGGGTTCAACAAGCTTGAGCAGACGCGGATCACTGCCGAAGAAATGCTCGCGAACATACGCGCCCGAGGAAACGACTAGCTTCTGATATTCGCCGTCCACCAATTCGCCCATGCGCTTGACCAGCAGGCCCTCGGTATCACGTTCGAAGATGGGGTCCCACTCGCTTCCCCACAAAACCTTGATCACGTTCCAGCGGGCGCCGCGGAACGCGGATTCGAGTTCCTGAATAATCTGTCCATTGCCGCGCACGGGGCCGTCGAGGCGCTGTAAATTGCAGTTGATGACAAAAACCAGATTGTCAAGCTTTTCGCGCGAAGCCAGGGTGATCGCTCCGAGCGATTCCGGCTCGTCAGTCTCACCGTCACCCAGAAACGCCCACACTTTGGCGTCGGTGACGGGCTTCAATCCGCGATCCTCAAGATATCGATTGAAGCGCGCCTGATAAATGGCCATCAGCGGGCTCAAGCCCATGGAAACGGTCGGAAATTCCCAGAAATCAGGCATCAGCCACGGATGAGGGTACGAGGAAAGCCCACCGCCGGGTTTCAGTTCACGCCGAAAGTTTTCCAGTTTTTGCGCGCTGATGCGGCCTTCCAGGAATGCGCGCGCGTACATCCCAGGTGAGGCGTGGCCTTGAAAATAGACCGTGTCGCCTTCGAATTCCTCGGTGCGCGCGCGGAAGAAATGGTTGAAGCCCACTTCGTAAAGCGTCGCTGCCGAAGCATAAGTGGAAATGTGGCCGCCGATGTTGTGCTCGACGCGGTTCGCGCGTACCACCATGGCCAAGGCGTTCCAGCGGATGAGGCTCTTGATGCGGCGCTCCAGTTCCTGGTCACCGGGGAAAAGTGGTTCGAGCCGTGGAGGAACAGTGTTGGCATACGGCGTGTTCGCAGTGAATGGGAGATCGATGCCGTTGACGGTGGCGTGCGCCCGCAGACGTTCGAGGATCTCCGTAGCGACTTCCGGACCACTGGATTCCAGGACGGAATCGAGCGATTCAAGCCATTCCTGAATTTCTACGTCTTCCATGCCATGCGGCTGGGTCGATATTTCGTTATCCATAACTTCGGTCGGTTCCTCGTCTTTCGGTTTTCCGCAGGTTCCGCGGCAAGCGCGGCAAATTTATGTGAACGATTAGAAGAATAGAATACACCGGGGAGACCATCTCTGCACGGCCGGGCGGAAACTTTTTTGAGCGGTGTTGAGAAACGACGGACGCTTGGCTAACGTTTCCCGGCCCCTCACAACAATGTGCGCCCCCCATCGAGAACAAGAATCTGGCCGGTCATGAATTGCGATTGAACGAGAAATACTACTGCATCGGCAATATCTGAGGGAGCGCCCGTCCGGCGAAGCGGTGCGAGCTTGATGAAATCAGTTTCCCATTCGGGCGGATCGCCGGGCATGGTGATGGTGCCGGGGGCGATGGAATTCACGCGCACTTCCGGTGCAAGGGCCTTCGCCAGGACTTTCGTCAGCATCACGACTCCCGCTTTTGAAACAGAGTGCGCAATGTAGCCAGGCCACCCGAGCAGCCCGCCGGTGTCTGCAAAATTGATGATTGTCCCGCGTGTTCGCCGCAGCAGCGGCGCCGCCGCTTGCGCGCAGAAAAAGTGCGCTTTCAGATTCGTATCGAGCGAGGCGTCCCAGATTTCCTCGGTAGTGGAAACTATGCTCGAAGGAAGAAAGTTGGCCGCGCAGTTAACCAGGATGTCCAGCCGGCCGAACTCCTTTGCCGCTTCGTCAAAGAGCCGCTTGATGTCGGTGACGCTGGTTAAATCGGCGGCGATCGCGTGCCCTCGCCGCCCTAATTTCTCGATCTCAGCGACCGCCGACTGCGCGTCCGGCGCTGAAGAACGGTAGTGAATGATGACGTCGGCGCCTTCGTCCGCCAGCCGCAATGCCACCGCCCGCCCCAGTCGTTTCACGCCCCCAGTCACTAGGGCCACACGGCCTTGCAAGGAAGACTCCGGCTTCTTGCTGTATTCCATCATCTGCGAACCTGAAACCGTAGCACATTCTTCAACGACGGGCATTCCTTCCCTAAGCCACTTACAGGTGGCAGACAACAACGTCTGTCCTAACCTACAATCACCACTACTCAGGAGGAAGAATGAATCTCGACGTTTTGGCAATCGCCGCGCACCCCGACGATGTGGAACTGACCTGCGGTGGCACGCTGCTGAAGATGGCGCAGCGCGGATACAAAACCGGAATCCTCGATCTGACCGGGGGCGAAATGGGAACACGGGGTACACCCGAGACCCGCGCCAAAGAAGCCGCTAAAGCAGCCACGCTGCTTGCCGTCAAGTGGCGTGGCACCCTTGGAGTACCCGATTCCGACGTGCAGCCAAGCCGGCAGCACAAGCTGCGGCTCGCTGCCGTTATCCGCGAACTCCGCCCCAAAACCGTGATTCTTCCCTACTGGGAGGCGCGTCACCCCGACCACTACCACGCCTCGACGCTGGGTTACGAGGCGTGCTTCCTGGCGGGGCTGAAGCAATTGCCCCTCCAAGGCGAACCCTACCGCCCCTTCAAGATCCTCTACTCGATTTCGTTCGCCGACGTGCGCCCCACGTTTATCGTCGACATTACCGCCCAATTCAAACAACGTCATAAAGCGATCCTCTCTTACGGCTCGCAGTTCCTTCCTCCAAAGACCAGGGAAAAAAGCAAAGTCCGCCTGGCCATCGATCGGCTGGAAGCGGACATGAATCAACTAGCCCGTCACTATGGCCAAATGATTGGGGTGGACTACGGCGAGCCATTCCTGCAGAAGGAACTGCTCAAGGTCGAAGATATTGTAAAAATGGAGGTTCGGTCGATCTGAAGCTTCAGGCTTCTAGTCGTCCTGGGCTGGGGAAAACCCTGGAATGGTTTGCCCCGCCCCAGCGCGCTCGACCCGGACGCGAATTTGCGCTTCGTCCTCGGCGCCGGACTTGCGTAGGATGACCATGGTATTCAGGGCCTCGGAATACAGGCGTGTCACCAGGTAAATCTCCTTGGTGCCGTTCTTCTTCCAAAGCTGGCCAATCTGGATCTTTTGGGTGGTCATAAGGAACTAACTTTGACTGTAGAGTGCGACGCGAAGTGTGTCAACTGCCCTCAAGGCAGGGGTACGCACTCGGTACGCTGAGTCCTGACCTCGAGCTCCTTCGCGGCCCTACCCCCGTCGGCGCTGAAAGCAGCTCGTCTAGGGAATTGGCGCGAGAGCTGCCTGGAATAGAAAACCTTCCTGCGCCGTCTTACATCATAGTCATAGAAGCAACATAGGTGCCTGCCCAGGGATTGCGGGTGTATAATCCAAGGTAGGTGGAGGTACACCATATGGAAGCGATATTGCGGCATACCCTGAAGCTGGCGCTAGTTGGAGCACTTACAGCGGGTTCGGCCCTCGCGGCACCGCAGAGTCAAGATCCCCCGCCACCGGCTCAGGATCCTGCCAAAACGCCACCGCCGGCCCAGCAGCAGACCCAGCAGCAAACGGGGTCCCAGCCGGTGCAGCAGAAAGACACTGTAACTCCGAAAAATTCCAAGGAAGACGTCGACGCCATCGGTAATCGAAACGTCGGTAAAGGCGTGAACCTCTTCTCGCTGGAGCGGGAAATCTCCCTGGGCAAGGGATTGGCTCAGGAAGTCGAACGATCTTCCAAACTGATCGACGACCCGGTGGTCACCGAATACGTCAATCGTGTTGGTCAAAACCTGGTCCGCAACTCCGATGCAAAAGTTCCGTTCACTATCAAGGTCATCGACTCGGATGAAGTCAACGCATTCGCTCTGCCAGGCGGCTTCTTCTACGTGAATAGCGGTTTAATCCTCCGCGCCCAGGAAGAATCGGAACTCGCCGGCGTGATGGCGCACGAAATAGCTCACGTGGCCGCCCGTCATGGAACGAAAAACGCTACCAAGGGCGAGATCATGCAGTGGGCATCCATCCCCGCGATGATTTTCATCCCTTATAGCATGGCGGGCTACGCGATGTACCAGGGGCTGAATCTTGCGATTCCGTTGACGTTTCTGAAGTTCAGCCGCGACGCGGAAAAGGAAGCCGACTTCCTTGGTCTGCAGTACATGTACAAGGCTGGCTACGATCCAAACTCCTATGTAACCTTCTTCGAGCGCATTCAGGCCGATGAAAAGCGCCGCCCGGGCACCATCCCCAAGGTCTTCTCGACGCATCCCCCGACTCCGGACCGCATCGAGAATACACAAAAAGAGATTGCGCGCATCCTGCCCGCAAAACAGGAATACCTCGTTACCACGTCGGAATTCGATTCCGTCAAGAGCCGCCTGCGCAATATCATGTTCTCACGTAAAGTCACGGACAACGCGCCCGGCAAGCCCACGCTCCGCACCAAGACCGAGCAATCCAAAAAGCAGCCGAATGGGAACGACCCAAGTAGCAGCGACGACGATCGACCGACGCTGAAGCGCCGTCCCGATTCTCAACCATAAAAAGGCGCGGGTACCCCCCACCAATTTGCATGAATGTCAAAAGAGACGACTTACAATTTGCAATTTGTAAGTGATTGGTTCTAAAGGTCCCACTTTTGTAGTGCTGTATCTTTGACCCAGTTCTTCTTTTTCGACGGGCGGCCCTAGAACGCCCGTTTTTTCTTTTATCCCTTGAATCCGCCACGTTTGGCCCTGCACCGGGAATTATATGTTTAGGATTCGCGGGTACGATTCTTCAAACGCGGCGTGCAACTTCCCGAGTCTTTCCGTAATCGCTTCCAGTTCGCAGGCGGCAAGGTCCGCATGGCATACGAAGTGCATGGCATCAAACAGCGCGTTCCGCGCATTCCTAAGGAGGCGATCCGTGTGCTCAGTGGGTTCTGACCGCACAATCCGGCAAAACGTCATCGCGAGGTCCAGTTCCGTGAGCATGAATTGCAATCGGAGGGATCTTCCAATAACAGGACCGCGCCGCAGACCAACACTTTCTGGACAATCGGCCGTGTGCAACAACTCGCTGGCGTGAAGGATCGAGCTGACTACTATTTGCCCTGCTTTGCCAGGATCTATTTCCAGGCCCGCGTTCAGTCGTGTAGCAAACGCATTCGCTTGCGTCCAGGTCGCAAACTCCCCGAATTCCTGTTCCACGATCGGACCGGGGCGATCTTCTGTCGAACGGCACACCACAGCCGTGTCGCCCCAATACTTTGCGGTGAATGCGAATCGGTCTCGCATGGTCACCCGTATTCCTTTAGGTGCGCCACACCCGGCACCTCAGTCTTATTTTTACGCCGATATAGTCATTTAGTCAATATCAGACGATTAAAGTATGCACAGATTGACTCATAGTGTGAACTGGCAGCGGTCTTTGCGGTGATACCTTCAAAGGCGCGGTCAGGCCACGCTCGTGGGCCCGGTTCTCGCCTTGTCGGGAGCAATGTCAACAATGGTGATCACCGCTCCGTCGATCTTGTTTTCCATTGTGCGATACGGAAGGATCTTGAATTGATAATGGACGCCCATCCGGTCCGTGAGCGCTCTCTCTAGTGTGTGGAAACTCGACATCACCTGCAGAACCATCGCCTGCAGGTCCGTGATTTCAATAGTTGGATTGATGTTTGAGAGCGGGCGCCCAAGGTCGCCGGGGATTAATCCAAGAAATTTCTGCGCCTTGGGCGTGAAGCGCCGGATGGTCAGGTCACTGCCAATCATGATCACCGCAATATCGATACTCGATAACAAGTTGATCAGATCGTTGTTAATCTGTGTGATTTCAAGATTGCGGTTTCTCAGTTCGTCGTTGACGGTGTTCAATTCCTCATTCGCGGACTGCAGCTCTTCCTTGGCTGTTTCCATTTCCTCGTTCGTGCTTTGCAGTTCCTCGTTGCTCGAAAGAATCTCCTCATTTGCGGACTGCAACTCCTCATTCGTCGCTTCCTGTGTTTCGATCACGGATTGCAGATATTCTTTCGTCGCCGCCAGCTCCTGTTCCAGCTTGGCCGACCGCCTTAAGGCCAATTCGGTTTCTTCGCTAGGGCGTGCTCGGTGCGGTGCGGTTTCCCGCGGCAACACCGGCGGCGTCTCTTGAAACACAATCATGAAATACAGCTCTTTCGTAGTTCCCAGGGTGACCGGGATTACGTCGAAATTCACTAATCGCCCCGAATCCGTCGCCGCCGCCGTCTCTGCTCCATCGCCGTTTCCGAACTTGACTTGCAGGTTTCTTTTGCCGACGACGACGTTTTCCTTCTTGGCCCGGCCAATCGCGTTTCTCAGCTCCACGTCCAGCCCTTCGCGCGCCATCTTCAGAAGGCTCAAACTGGGCCGGCCCGGCGCGAGCTTGAGGTACCGGTTCACATTTCCCCGGGTGTGAATGATTTCCATGTCCTCGTTTACGAACACTGTTGCCGGAGTGTATTGTGTCAGAAGTCTTCGGTCGAATTCCTTTTGGGCTTCTCCATAGTTCCATATTGAGTCCGTCTGTTTTGTCGCTACGCGCATCGGGCCGTATTCTTTGTGCCCTGCCTCGGAATGAAGGGAAAAACCGTCGACTTGACGCGCTGTTCCACTCTTGTTTGAAAAAATCTTGTGGGTACGGTCTTCCACTGCGAACAGGCTTGCTGTTGCGCCCACACCTTCGGAACTTCCCAGCACCAGATAACCGCCGGGTCGCAGCGCGTAGTGAAGCAGCGAAATCACTTTGCCCTGCAGGACCGGCTCAAGATAGATGAGCACGTTCCGGCAACAAATCAGGTCCATTCGGGAAAAAGGGGGATCGCTCAGCAGATTGTGCTGAGCGAAAATGCAAATGTCGCGGATAGTCTTGCTGATGCGGTAGCCGCCATCCACCTTGGTGAAAAATCTTCGAAGCCGCTCGGGCGATACATCACCCTGAATGTTCTCTGGATATACGCCGTTGCGCGCCCGCGTGACGCTCGTCTCACTCACATCCGTTCCGAAGAACTGTATGGGGATTTGCGAAGCCTTATCGCCCAGGAATTCAAGCAGTGCCATCGCAACCGAATAGGTTTCCTCCCCGGAGGCACATCCGGGAGTCCAGACCCGGAGACCTCCCAACAAATGGTTTTTCTGGATGGCTGGGAATACCAGGGACTTCATCGCGTCGAATACGCGGGGGCCGCGGAAAAAGCTGGTAACGTTGATCAGCATGTCGTGATACAACGCTTTGATCTCCGCGGGATGGCTTTGCATGAATTTCGCGTATTCCTCGATGTCCTCGATTTTGTGCACCACCATGCGCCTCTGAATGCGCCGCAAAATGGTGGTTTGCCGGTAGTGCGTGAAATCCACGCCGGTGGCCCTTCGCAAGACCTGGAAAATAGTGTTCAATCCCCTTCCCAGCGTCGGGACAGCTTCTGCTGTACCCGGCAAAGTCTTCCGCGCAAGGTACGGATGCCTTGCTATGCGCTCGAGCTCTTTGGCGATCTCTTTAGGAGGAAGCACGTAGTCCACGCAGCCTGCCACGACCGCACTTCGTGGCATCCCGTCATACTTGGCCGACACTTCGTCCTGAGCAAAAGTTACGCCGCCGTGAGCCTGGATTTCCGCCATTCCCAGAGTTCCGTCGGAGCCCGACCCCGACAAAATGACGCCAATGGCCCGATTCCCCATTTGCTCCGCCAGCGCGCGCATAAAATGGTCCACGGACATGTGCACCCCTCGCGATTCCTCACGCGGACTGAGGCGCAGGGTGTGGTCAGAAATGGACATCGTCGCGTTTGGCGGGATGACGTAAACGTGATTGGGTTCTACAACCAGGCCATCCGACACTTCCGTTACACTCATCGCCGTCTTGCGGGCCAGCAACTCTGTCAGGATGCTGTGATGTTTGGGGTCAAGATGTTGCACTAGGACAAAGGCCATTCCCGTATCGGGGGCGAGGTGATTCATCAGATCGGTGAGAGCTTCGACGCCACCCGCGGAAGCGCCAATGGCTACAATCGTAGTGTCCTGCTCATGGCCGCGCGTGCGGGTGACGCGGGCCTTCTCAGGTTTGCGGTGCTTGCTTTTACCTGCCGATCTGGACTTCATTGGTCTTCCTCGGTCTTCATCGCCGAAACCATTTAACGGGGGAATGCTTGCGAGGTCATCAAAATGAGACTTTTGAGGTCGCGCATCGAACTAAGATTTCTCTGGCCACAGGCCGGCCAGGAACGTCGCTCGTGTGTGATTTTAGCCCTTTTGCTCAACTTGTGACAGGACCCTGTTTGTAATTCATTAGATGCTCTGGCGCCCACAAGTAAGAGGGTGCATCCTCCGTATCAGCGCCCGGAAAGCATTTAACCACAGACCATCTTGGGGACCTCCCAAAGGATGCGTTATCTCCACGAAGTTGTGTTATCCTCATATTGAAGGACAGAACAAGATAGCTCGCAGCGAGTTTTGTGCCCCGCAGATTCCCAGCCGGCCGCGGCGCGATATCGGGAGGAAGTTCTCTCCCGAGCAGGAGGGTCTGTGAACCGAGCAACGGTTACTCAGCGACATGCCACGGATATTCCTGTGCCCGATCTGATTCATCAACTCAGAGCTCAGCGCCGTAGAATCTCAGAGCTCACGAGAGCGTCCGGGACACTGCAGAATCGTGGAAGACATTTGCTCGCGAAATCGAAATCGCTGGCCTCACAGGTCGAGCAATCGTGCACAAACCTTGCCAGCGCTTACCTTACCACCAAGTCCGCCGTCGCAGAACTTAGCCTCCGCCGCTCCCGCAAAAATGGTGATACTCCAATTCCAAGCCCGTCGAGTAATGTGCCCGAGGTTGTTCTGGCAGACTCGCCGGATTTAGTCGAAGCTCTTGCACAAGCAACAGACATACTCAAGATGGAATTCTCTGATACGGATGGCAGCGGTCACGAAACACTCGTGAAGTGTGAAAAGGTTCTAAAACGTAGCTACTTGACACAAACGATAGAACTGCCGCTCTTCTAGCGTGCCGATCGTATCAATCTGTTGGCTCTATACATTACCGCGACTTTCGCTCCTCCATTTCTTCCAGAGATCGCGGCCAGTCCTCGCGCAAAAGCCGGCTTAGGGCTCGATCAGCGAGCAATTTCCCTCCCGTTTGACAGGGTGCACAGTAGTTGGTCTCGTTGGACGCATACCGAATCCTTTGGACCTTCGCGCCACATCGCAGACAAGGTTGCCCGTAGCGCCCATGCACAGCCATCCCAGGACGGAATGCCGTGACCTTTTCAGGAAACTTGCTGCCCGTTTCCGCGCGGAGCTTCCCTGTCCAAAGCCTTAAGGTTCGCTTTGTTGCCTCGTGCAATTGGCTGATCTCCTCTGGTTTCATCCGTTGCGTCAGCATCACCGGCGAAAGCCGCGCGCAATGGAGAATCTCGTCCGAGTAGGCGTTCCCAATGCCGCTGAATAAGCGGGGGTCGGTGAGCGCGCGTTTCAGGGTGTGATTGGCAGACGTCAACCTTGTCCCGAACGCATCGCGATCTGCAGAAAGAACATCAATACCTCCGGGATCAACCTGAGCCAGTTCTGCTTCTCCCGCTACCACGTGCAATGACGCTCGCTTCTTCGTGCCTGCCTCGCTGACGGTAAGCGTGCCAGCTCGGAAATAGAAAGCCGCCGCCGCGCGTCTGCCATCCGGCACGACACGACGCTCCTTCCAGTGCAACCGTCCCGCGATCATCAGGTGGAACACTAGCCAAAGGTCATTGTCAAACCCAATGGCTATCCGCTTTCCGATTCGCCGGATGGTTTTTACCGTGTGGTTTTGCGTCAGGTCAATTGAGGGCGTTACGGTCCGCAAGAGATAGGGACTGGCCACCAGGGCGCGTTCCAATACCTCGCCGAGAATCCTGCGCTCCAGCGCTTCGATATAGACGACAATGTCGGGTAGTTCCGGCAATGGCAAACTTATCGGCCAGCGGTCTTAAGTGGTTAATTCACAACGATTTCCCTGCCGTTAAGAACGCTGGCGATCGTCAGGCGCTGCCGCGATGCCCGTGCGGCGAAGTTCGTCTTGGTAGTATTTCTTGTGAAGGACGTCCCACTCCTCGCTGCCTTCCAGTATCTCTTTTTTCTGCGAAGTGATTCGCTTGCGCACTTCCAGTTCGATCTTCTCTTCGTCCTTGAGCGTGCCCGTCAGAATCTGCACTACCTGCTGACGAATCGTGTCGCGGTCGTCGATGAATTCCACTTCCTGGCTTTCGACGAGTACCTCCGTAATCTGGTGCGAGAGTCGTATGATTTTTTCGCGAGTGAGGCGCATCTTCCCTTTCTCTGTTTAAACATGGCGAGTTCGTATTCTGGCAGCTCGCATCCGACCCGTTTTCCAATTTCAACTTTCCAATTTCTACCGTAGGATCAGCTTGCGGTCTCTCGCCAATTGCTGCTTCACCTTTTTGTACATCTCTTGATAAGAGACGCTGGTCCGGCGCATTTCGTCCTGGTGATCGATCAAAATCTGCCGTACTTCCTCGTTGAGCCGGTCTTCGACCGTCAGTTCCTCCAGCATCCGCAGGCGGACACGGTTGGCCACCGCCGCAACAGCCTTGGTTTCGATCTGCCCGCCTTCGACCAGCCGTTTCACAACTTCATTGGCCATGTGCGCTACAAAATCCCGTACGAGAAGCATCTCTGTGCGTTTCCTTTACACCAATGCAAGAGAGTGAGTTTACTGGCTGCGGTAACAAAGTGCAAGGAAGGGAGCGAAATCGTGCAAATATTCTCGTCCTTCAGGACGCAGCTATATCCTGAACCTTCGCGGATCGCAAGGGAATGCCGGCGGCCCAACTCGGATAAAAATGCAACCCTAAAAAACCATTCCCCAGCACGAACAAGCGCATTTACCTGCGCGTTGACGCTTTTTGCCGCTTCCTGTACGATGAATTGGTAAGGGCGCTTAGCTCAGCGGTTAGAGCGTTCGGTTTACACCCGAAAGGTCGTCCGTTCAAATCGGACAGTGCCCACCATTGTGACGCAATACCCTTCAGCGGGGACGTAGTTCAGTTGGTTAGAGCGCTGCCCTGTCGCTGGTTAGAATCCGACACTGTCACGGCCGAGCCGCAGAATCAGCTCTCTCACCGCGCTTCAAGTCACCTTGAATGTCAACCTTGCCTGTCAATTTTGCGCTTAGATTTCAAGGGTGCAGGGGTCCGGAGACATCAGAGTCGCCCGGCGCACGGGCGGCTCTGATTAGCAAGCGCTTGAAGTATGGAGTCATCACGCGCTTTTGGACGCAAGCTTAGGCATCCCAATCGTGCGCGGCATAGAGATACTAGCCAAACTGCCTTCCTCACATCTGTAAGACGCAAGCTTTGTTCGTCTGTGAGCCATCGGGCACGCTCTTCACACCGTTGATGCGGAGCAGGCAGCACCTTCAGCTCTGGTGTAGGAGATTCTCCAGCTTGGCGCGGTCGAATCCCACCACGACTTCACCGTCTATCACGGTGACGGGCGTCGTCATGTAACCGAGCTTTTCAAGTTCCGCCAACGCCGTCTCCTCAGCTACGATATTTCGTTCGGTGTATTCGACTTTGTTTTGCGAAAGAAACTCTTTCACTTTTCCCCAGAACATTCAGCCGGGCTGGCTGTACACGACGACTTTTCTACTCATGAGAGCCCTCCGCAACCTCTAAAACGTCTTGTCCTGCACGACCCTCAGCTCGTCCCTGGCGGCCCGTGTGACATCACCCAGGCAGCATTTGCCAGAGGGATTTTTCACTTCGCAGGCACAGTGGCCTGCCGCGACTTCTGCTCTAATCTGCTCCCCCACGGTTGATTTCCCCGTGCTCCCGATTTCGTCCCAAATGTCTTGACGCGTGAAACCGAAGCAGTAGCAGATCGGAATCGGATCCGCCGTCTCCTTAGCGCCGACCCGAACCACAAGGTCTTCGCGGCGGAATCTCGGTGCTTCTGTGTCTAGGGCGAAATACACCAATTCACAGTCCGATGCGTCGCAGAAGTAGTACTGCGTGTTCGGCATTCCCAGAGGCAGCTTGCGGACAAGACTCTTCACCGTAAGCGCGTCTACACGCTTGGAACGCGCTCCGTTCGTGGGGCAAGCCATAACCGCTGGCGCGCTACCAGACTTCGCATTTACAGAACAACAGTCGGACATACGGATCTCCTCGTCTCGCCCCAAGCCATTACACGTACTCCGCAGTTTTTCTATTTGCTGCTTTTATCCGGTTGCGAGGGATAGCCTGCATTCGTTGTGGCTTTCACGAGAGCATTCGTGTTGGTTTTTGCATCGTCGAAGGTCACCAGAACTTGTTTCTTTTCGAACCGCACGTCCACCTTTGAAACGCCGGGAACCTTTTCGAGCGCTTTCTTCACTGTTATTGGGCACGCTGGACAGGTCATGCCAGAGACATTTAGGGTTACCGTTTGGGGCGACGCCCAAGCCGGGGCAAGCCATACAAGCGCACCAATAACGGCAGCCAGCAGGGTTTTGAGATTCTTCATAACAACTCCTCCTCATGTCGAGATTCAGTAGAAAAAGTTGGCCACATACGGAAATATGAGCGCAACGAAAACGAGCACCGACACTATCGCAAATACGATTTTGTAAATGACGCGAGTCCACGGCAGTGCGCACAGTTCACCTGGCTCGCATCCCTGTGCTGGCCGAAAGATTCGCCGCCCCGCAAAGAACAGAGCCACAAGAGCACCCCCGATAAAGAGAGGGCGATATGGTTCGAGTAACGTGAGATTTCCGATCCACGCTCCGCTAAGACCGAGGGCAACCAAAACCAGAGGCCCCAGGCAACAAGTCGAAGCCAAGATGGCGGCCAAACCTCCGACAAGAAGCGCGCCTGAGCCAGTCCGGTCGGACCCGTTTTCCCCAATTTCAACTTTCACTTGGTACCCTCCGGCTTCCGCGGATTTCCTTGTCTCAAAATTGGGCAATGAGCGGGGCGCTTACGCAGTTCTCTGTTGCAACTGCGTAGAGCTAATCGCAACTCGTGCTCCAGCTTGTGAAGGTCGGTAAGCTTCTGGTGTACATCAGAGAGCTTTTCTTCCAATCGGCGGCGCACCGGCGTACACGGCTGCAACCGATTCCCTCGCAACCTCAAAAGCTCTCGAATCTCGCTGAGCTTGAATCCCAGTCCCTGTACACGGCGAATAAAAGCGAGTGTCTCCACGTCGCTCTCGGCGTATTGACGGAATCCCCCCTGTGTTCTAGGTGGCCGTGGGAGCAGTGCATTGCGTTCGTAGAATCGAATCGCGTCAACGCTGAGACCGATTTTTTTCGCGACGATGCCAATTTGCATGGCCTTGGGTCCTTCCTAGACGCTACACCCTGGAGTATAGTCCAGAGTCAAGCCCCGTCTTGCCTGGCGAGGCGATTTGTAACTATTCGCCCTGGAGCGCATCCCATTTGTTGACTCGGACCGTCTAACCACCGTAGAGTCTTAAGAGATGGATCGGAAAACCACATTCGTCATGCTGGCGGTCGCCGCGATCCTGCTTTTGCAGTTCGCCGACTGTATGTCCGCCCTGACCATGGATCAGCAAAGCATGCAGTGCTGCGGTTCCATGCCCTGTGACCCGTCGAACCAGACTCACGACTGCTGCAAATCGATGGCTTCCTCGCAATCTCCGAGTGTGCTTCCTGTGGCTCACGTCACACTCCCTCCGCCGCTGATGGACGTGGCGGATATCTTGCCGACACCGCAGGTTTTGGAGCTTTCCGAAGCGCCCCTTACTGAATTCGCGGCTCCCCAACATTCTCCTCCCGAACTCTACACGCTTCATTCCTCGTTCCTGATCTGATCCGCTCTTGAACCGTGCGGCTGTGCACGGGTGTCTCTTTTTCCGTCCCGATTGTTCCTTTCATCTGCCGATTCGTTTTCGGTTGCGAGCCCGCACACCGAAGCGACGACCGGCGATCGTTCGATACGCACGTCCAGGAGAAGGAAAATGTCTTTGCTTGTGAAATCGAAGATTACCCCGCGCCGTTCGGGAAATGCATTGCCACGGACTCTGTGTGCCTTGCTGCTCTTATCGGCTCTTGTGAAGCACGCTTTTGCGCAAGAGGTTTCACCGCAGCACGATCACGTTGTGACTCCGCTAGCCGACTTGCTGCAGGAAGCGGAGAAGAACAATCCGCAAATCGAAGCCGCACGGCAGGGCTGGCAAGCGGCCAAACAAGTTCCCACCCAAGTGTCGACGCTGCCCGACCCGCAGTTCACATTGCAGCACTTGAGCGTCGGAAGTCCGCGGCCGTTCGCGGGGTACACCAACAGCGACTTCGCCTACATCGGGCTCGGTGTCACCCAGGACATTCCGTATCCAGGCAAGCTGCGCCTGAAAGGTGAGATTGCGAAACGCGAAGCGGACGTGTCGCAGCAACAAGTCGAATCCGTGTGCCGAGCAGTGCTGGCTGAAGTCAAGACAGCATATTTCCAGTTGGCGTATCTCTCAAAGACGCTCGCGATTCTCGAAAGCGACGGTGACCTCCTGAAGCAAGTAGAACAAGCCGCCGACGCTGGCTATCGTTCCGGCAAGGGGAATCAGCAGGATGTGCTGCAAGCCCAACTGCAAAAGACGAAACTGGTTCGCGAAATTGCCATGCATCATCTGGAGGTGGGGAAAGTCGAAGCCCAGTTGAAACAGTTTCTCAACCGGCCCCAGGATTCGCCGGACATTGAGCCGGCCGATCTCACGGAAACTCCTCTGCTTCAGTCATACGACGAACTTCTCATTGCCACAAAAGCGCAGAACCCGGAGCTGGGCGGCGCGCAGAAGATGATCGAAAAGCACTCGCTGCAGGTGGATCTGGCGCGTAAGGACTTCTATCCTGATTTCAACGTGCAATACATGTGGCAGCGGACCGATCCGACGCAGTTCCGCGCCTACTACATGCTGTCCTTCGGCGTGCGCGTACCTATCTATCGGAGCCGCAAACAGAAACCGGAATTGGCGCAAACACAATCCGAGGAGTTGCGTGCTCGCAGTGAGCTCGAGGCACAGTCCCAGCAAGTAGCATCGGAACTCCGCTCCCAGTACGTCGTCGCGCAGCAAACCGCAGAACTCCTCAAGATTCACCGTGAAGGTCTTTCTCCTCAAGCGCTTTCGGAGTTTCAGGCGGGTCTCGCGGCCTATCAATCGAACAAACAGGATTTCCAAGCGGTCCTGACTGCCTTTCTCGACGTGTTGCACCTCGATGAAGCGTACTGGCAGAACGTCGCCGAATACGAGACCGCTATCGCGCGGCTCGAACAGATCACCGGATTGGCGTTGCGCTAGGAGAGGAAAAGAGCCATGCGAAATTATCGGAATTCATTCATCTTCGCGGTTGCTTGCAACATTGCCCTGATCGGAATTCTCGGCGGGCTTTGGTGGCGATCCGCGCAACATAAGAACACGGAAGCGACGACGCCATCCGCTTCCGACGAAGGGGCGCAGAACGCCCCGAACGGATCGGAAAGCGCCTCCACGGCGCCGCATGAGCCCTCACTCGTCCCGCTGCAACTCTCGCCCGAACGCATGCAAAGCATCGGCGTTCGCATGGGTCGGGTCGAACGCAAAATGGTCAGCGACGAGATTCGCGCGACGGGTAATGTCGCCGTCGATGAAACCAAGCTCGCTTACGTGCAGGTGCGGTATTCGGGATACATCCAAAAAGTCTTTGCCGACGCGACTTATCAATACCTCCGCAAAGGGCAGCCACTGTTTACTATCTACAGCCCGGACCTCGCGGCGACGGAGCGCGAGTATCTCGTCGCGAAACAGAACCAGCAACGCGTCGCGGGAAGCACCGTACCTGGAGTCGCCGAAAGTGCGGCCTCGCTATTGAGCGCGGCTTCCGAACGGCTCAAGCAATGGGGTGTGCCGCAACGGGAGCTTGCACGGCTCGAATCCACGGGCCAAGTGCAGCAGGAACTTCAAGTCGATTCTCCCGTTTCGGGCTACATCACCGAGCGGAATGCTTTGCCGAACCTTACCGTCCAGCCGGCGACGCGCCTCTATTCGGTCGCCGATCTCTCAACCGTTTGGATCTTCGCCGAAGTGTTTCAGAACGATATGGGAAGAATCAAAGTTGGCGACCGGGCAAGCCTCACCGTGGACACCTACCCAGGCCGCAAATTCGAAGGCCGTGTGAACTTCATCTATCCGCAAGTGGATATGACGACACGCACGGCACGCGTTCGGCTGATTTTCCCGAATCCAGGCTTGAAACTCACGCCGGGAATGTTCGTAAACGCTGTGCTCCAGGTGCGTGCTGGAATGCAGCTCGTGATTCCCGCCAGTGGCGTCCTGCAATCCGGCACACGGCAAGTTGTTTTCCTGAATCGCGGTGACGGCTATCTCGAACCGCGCGAAGTCGAACTCGGCGCACGCGCGGGCGAAAACTTCGTCATCTTGAAGGGATTGAAAGAAGGCGAGGAAATCGTCACGTCCGCGAATTTCCTGATCGACTCCGAGAGCCAGTTACAGGCAGCTCTGGGGTCATTCACGCCTCCTCCGCCCGGCGCAGGTTCCGCAGGCGCGATGAATGCGCCACAGGCGAACGTCGAACTTACGACCGAACCCAGTCCTCCGCGCAAAGGCAGCAACGCTATTCGAGTGAAGCTCGCCGACGCGAATGGCGCTCCGATTTCTGGTGCGGAAGTCGCCGTTACATTCTTCATGCCAGCGATGCCGGCCATGGGCATGGCTGCGATGCGCACTCCGGTCACGCTGAGTGACAAGGGGAATGGCCTCTATGAAGGATCAGCCCAACTCGACAGCGGTGGAACGTGGCAGGTCGCCGTCGTCGCGAAAAAGAACGGGCAAACCGTCGCCAGCAAGCAACTGAGCGTCAACGCCACGGGAGGAATGTAACGTGAT
>Ga0137415_10000089_pt1 | contig 70695 bp, 115 predicted proteins | sample CZODoug3_1_1_16f_FD_183082 | JGI IMG/M metagenome (GOLD analysis project Ga0137415, IMG submission 183082) | Vadose zone soil fungal communities from Angelo Coast Range Reserve, California, USA - CZODoug3_1_1_16fungal (Hybrid Assembly) | ecosystem: Environmental > Terrestrial > Soil > Vadose... | reverse complement strand
TCCGCGCCACGCTGTCGCGCTACCCGGTCAGGACCCGCCTGACGCTGAGCGGACCCCTGGTGGTGGCCCGGGACATTGCCCACGCCCGGATCAAGGAGCGGCTGGCTCGCGGCGAGGGGATGCCCGACTGGCTACGCGACCACATGGTCTACTACGCCGGGCCCGCCAAGACGCCTCAGGGCTACGCGTCGGGATCGTTCGGACCCACCACCGCCGGGCGCATGGACGCTTATGTCGACCTGTTCCAGTCACACGGCGGCAGCTACGTGATGCTGGCCAAGGGCAATCGGTCGCCTGTGGTGACCGCCGCCTGCAAGCGTCACGGCGGATTCTACCTGGGCTCGATCGGAGGCCCGGCGGCGCGGCTGGCGGCGGACTGCATCAAAAGGGTCGAGGTCCTGGAGTACCCGGAGCTGGGGATGGAAGCCGTGTGGAAGATCGAGGTGGTCGACTTTCCCGCCTTCATCGTCGTCGACGACAAGGGCAACGACTTCTTTGCCGGCCTGACCGGGGAGGGCTCTGGCGGTCTCAAGGTGCTTGCTTGACTTGCCGGGGCTGATGGCGCATCAATACCCCTGCATAGAGGTCACGTCCCGCGTCCAGAACCAGTCTGGAGCGCGCCAGGACCGGTTGGCAGCGTTTGGCGGCTGAGCGGTTTCGCAGGGGCAGCCACCACCAACCACCGCAGCATTCGACGACCGCCCATGGGCATTGCCCTTGGCTGGCGCATGTCGTCTTGCAGCGGATCGAAAGAGAGACCCGTTCGTGAACATCGCAATCCGTCCCGTTTCCGAGGCCCCCCCCGTACCCGTACCCGTACCCGTACCCGTCCCCGGCGAACGTCGCATCCGCGACGCCGCTAAGCACGCGCGCCATTTTAGCGGCCTTGGACGGGAGCCTTGGCCCACGCTTTCTCTGCGATAGGATCAACCTCGAAAACTGCCGTCACGCCCTCAAGCGAGAGTTTCGGTGCGGTTGCGCTGATCTTGCAATCTTTGGTTGGCCCCTTCTCGGCGAGGCCGAACACGCCACCGACATCGCTCGACCAGTAGAGGCACATACGGGCCGTTGTCAGAACGATCGGGCGAGCGTGGGCGTTCGTGGTATAGCCGAACACAACGCCGCGCTTGTCTGTGCAGACGACGACTGGCGTGACCTCACCATCATCTGGCGCGATGGGAGCGGAAAACGCAATAGGTGCGAGCAACGTGGCCAGCTCTTTCGCCTGTCCGATAGTGAGAGAATTGATGTCAATCATTTATGCCTCCTTGTGAAATTATGGGGTGCGGCCAGCAGTTGGTGGGGACGACTACTGGCCGATCACGCATGATTGCGCCGGATGTCGTCTCGTGCGCTTCCAAGGCCGCGTGCTGCCGTCCGGCTGGACCCGTACCAATCCCTGAGAAGTCAAAATCAGATCGCCGGGCTGCTTAGCCGTGGGCTCGATGGGTTGGGGCACGGTCATCCCTCCATCACCCGCATGAGCGCGTCCCATTCCAGCCCGAACGTCGCCTTGACGCGGGCCTGCAATTCAGCACGGCAGGCCTTGGCGCGGTCGCTATGCTCCTCAGCCTCGTCCCATTCGGGATCGGATGCGCTCCCGGCCGTCAGTTCGCCATAGCGCTTGTCCGCCCACGAGATGGCCCGATACAGGTCGGCGTTGTTCAGATCCGGCGCGTCGATGTCGTGGATGGTCTCGGCGGTGAAGTTGGTGCAGTAGTGACCTACGCGACCATGGAATTGCTTTTGACTCCCGCACCTGCTGCAGCGGGCCAGCGGACTGTTGGCGCCATAGATGGTCGCAAACATCACGCTTTCTCCTTTGCTGCCCGGCGCTTAGCGTTGGCGTTTGCCAGATTGGCGAGGCGCTGATTCTTGATGGTGTCCAGTTCAATCTGGAGCGCCTTGGCGAGCTGCTGAGAATCGAAAGCGGCCGAACCGAGTGCGCGGTGAGCATTGCGCAATTTCTCCAGTTCAGTCGAAACCTTATCGAGTTTTTCAGCCAGCCCCTTTGATACCGAAGAGGCATAATCAGCATGGGCGCGCGCCACATCGTAGCGTTTCTTGGTGACGAACATTATAGTTTCACTCCTGCCAGTTTTTCGTTGAGGGCGCTGACGCCCGGCATATCGTCCTTCACCAAGGCTGGGCGCCAGATCGCACATATATTCCGTATCGTTGCGGCAGCGCGATCTCCGTAAGCGGCGTCGATCTTGGCGTAGCGAGCACGGAAATCCTCAACCATGCGCTCAGTCTTCGCATCATAGTGCTCAGGAGATGAGCGGAGATCAGTTCCGGCTGGGATGGCGATAAGCATCTTGGCTGTTCCTCGATCGGTTGTTCCGGTTTCGATGAGGCATTGATGCCCGATGGGCGTTCGAGTTGCAAGCGCTAAAATTGCATGTTGCGTAATTTATTTTAGCGCTTTAGGTGGTGGATTATGAACCTCAAATCATATTTGGCGGAGCGCCGCATCAAGCAGCGCGATTTTGCTCTCACGCTTGGAACAACGCCTGCGACGGTTTCGCGTCTTGTCAGTGGAAAACTGAGGCCATCGCTAGAAATGGCTCATCAGATTGAGATTGCGACGCGCGGAGCCGTCAAGACCGAGGCATGGCTGGCATGATCCGCACGGAAGTGATTGGCAATGCGACGCTGTATCTTGGCAACTGTCTGGATATTCTGCAGACGATTCAGGGCGTTGACCATATCATCAGCGACCCGCCTTATGAGGACGAGCTGCACGCCGCGATTGGCCGCATCCGGCGAAACGATGGGCAGGCCATGATCGAAGATATTGGCTTCGCGGGCATCAACGCCGTGCGATCGGACATCGCAAAACTCTGTGTAGAGACGTCGAATGGTTGGGTTATCCTGTTTACTCTAGCCGAGGGTGTGCGAGCATGGCGTGACGATCTGCAGGCAGCGGGCGCGAAATACGATACCTGCCTTGCTTGGGTGAAGCCAGACTCTGCCCCGCGTTTCAACGGCCAAGGCGCTGCGCGCGGTTTTGAGTGCGCCGTTACCGCATGGTGTGCGCCGGGATATCGCTCATGGAACGGGGGGGGACGTCGTGGGGTCTTCACGCACAACGTCAACGGCGATCGGCCCGGCGGCCATCCTACGGAAAAGCCCGTGCGATTAATGCGCGAACTTGTCGCTCTCTACAGCAATCCGGATCAGATGATCTGCGATGCTTTCATGGGAAGTGGGACGACAGGGGTGGCCGCAATGCTTGAGGGACGTCGTTTCATTGGCATAGAGCAGTGCGAAAAATGGTTCTCAGTCGCCTGCAAGCGCATCGAAGATGCACAACGCCAAGGAGTTTTGTTCGGATGAGCCGCATCGAGACCATCGGTCTTGCAACCCTGCATTTAGCCGATTGCCGCGATGTGGTTGACATAGCAGGGGGGGGGGCTTGGTATGTGGGCCGTAGTCTCTGATCCGCCATTTGGAATGGCATTCCGTTCAAACTATCGAATCGAAAAGCACGCTGCCATCGCAAACGACAAGGATGATGAGTTATTGCTTTGGGCATGCGGTCTAAGGCCTTCTCATTCCTCTTATCTATTCTGTAGATGGGATAATCTTACTGCCGTGCCGAAGCCAAAATCTTTGGTGACTTGGGTCAAGGACAATCACTCAATGGGCGATCTTGAACATGAGCATGGGCGTCAAACCGAGAGCATCCTATTCTATCCCGGCCCGCAGCACGATTTTCCCAGAGCGCGTCCGGCCGATGTCATTCGGGCACCACGAACCGGTAATGAGCATCATCCGACCGAGAAGCCCGTGCAACTGATGCGTGCTATCATTGAATGGACGCGCGGCACCATAGTAGATCCCTTTATGGGATCCGCCGCAACGATCATCGCAGCTAACGAACTTGGCCGTCCGTCCATCGGCGTTGAGTTGGATGAGGGCTATTTCGACATCGCTTGCCGGAGAATCGAGGCCGCACTGCGACAAGGAAGGCTGTTCGCATGAAAGGCTCAACCCAACTCCGCCAATTCCTAACTCTGATCCGAACCGGCACCCCAACCGAACATGCCGCCCAGCAATCCGACATCGGAATAGGCGAAGCGCTTCTGCACGCACAAGCCGATCGCGACGGCGAATATGCTGATATTTCAACCATGGAGAAAATAATGTCGGACGATAATGTATTTGCCGAATTAGCTGTGGGCCTATCGGAGGACCATAAGGCCGAGAAGAAAAAGCGTGGCCGTCCGCCCAAGGCAGATAACACGCCGGGACCGGATCCTGTCGGCGAGGAAGCCGATATGACCGATGAGAGCACCATCTCTGATTCGCAGGAAACCGCCGTTTCCGACCCTGTTGAGGCATCTGCCGACACCGCTTCTGATGACCTTTCCGACCGCACGCACCGTGGCCATGAGGCGAACCTCGACCACCTCTCTGACATCGCCGACGCCTATATCGCAGACCAGTCCGCACTGCTTGGCAGCTTCCGTGACGTAGTCTTGGAATTGTTTCGGAATCGTCGCTCACCATGGGTCGCGATGCCGCCGGCCGAACAGCGCGATATCGTCACCGCAATCGACTATGCAGGCCGGAAGATCATCCAGGAAATGGTAATCGCGGTCGCGGCGAAGAACCGCCCCTCCATCCCGGCGCATTTCAAGAAGCTCGGTTCGGACGGAGCAAAGATGACGCTGACGATGGAGGTCAATGTCGCCACCACGTCACGCGAGGACGAAAACGCGCTGCACGACAGCCTGCGGCAGGACGTGATCATCGTCCCAGCCGACTGGAGCGCCTATGATCGCGTGAAGCGCGAGGCCGTGGAGGCGGAGGAACCGGAGCTTGCCTTTGCCGATGCCGAGGAAACCGCCGTCGAGAAACGCAAGCGCGAATACGGCATCGCCGACACGGACCCGAATCCCGATCATCCCGGTGACGATACCGATCTGGCGGGTGACGGTGCATCCGATGCAGGTTTCGGCGGCGTCGAGGAAGATGATGAGATCGTGGAGGACGAACCTGCCGCCACGCACGTCGTCTATGATCCGGTTGAGCAGGTATGGCTGACGGCGGAGACCGATGCGTGGACCGATGACAAGAATGTCGCCGGCCGCTGGGATGAGGGGCGTGCCGTGGAACTGGCGATCGAGCATGAGGCCACGGCCGAAATCACCTGATTTGTTCGCTCATTCGTGCGATGGATGGGCGCCATAATCAGGAGGGGCAAAATGGCATGGTCTGTCGGCGATCTAGCTGAATGTATCAATGACCAATGGGGCAATTATCCACGCGGACTGAACGAACGACCACCCGTGCTGGGCGAGATTCGGCGTGTAACATCGATTCGTTTTTATCGCCCAAGATTTAAGCAAAAATCCTATTTGGTTTTTGCCTGTCCTCTGCAAAGCTATTTCGCCGGCAATTTCAGAAAGATCCTTCACATTCACGAACCCGCAGAAGCATCCTTCGAAGCTCTGATCAGACGCACCATAAAGGCACCGATAACAGCATGAGATCCTATTGTTTGAACATTCAGGCGTGCAAGGCAGCTAAGCCCACCTCTCATTGCCGATCCTGTTCCGCCATTCGATTGCGCACAGATCCGGCGATCGATGCCCGGCGGCGTAGCGCGCAGCAAACCTATTTGGCACAACCCGAAACCAAAGCAAAATTAGCGGCGCAAATGCGTGTCTCGCACGCCATTGCGATGCAGAACCCAGATTTCAAAGCATGGCAGCGTGAGAATGGCCGGCGGTTGCAGCGCGATATCCTGTCCAGTCCTGAAATCCGTGCCACTATGGTGACACCCAGTGCCAAGGCCAAGCGCGGAGCTGCGGTTACGGAAACTCGACTGGGCTGGTGTCCGGTCGATCAACGGCAACATTATCGCGATTTGATACGGCGCAAGGGGCTGTCGGCGGCCGAGGCGCGCGCCATCATCGAGGCGAGCATTCGACCCGAGCCCAATCCTGTTGAGCAAGCCCGCGAAGCGATTGCCGAGATCATGCGCAAGCAGATTGAACGGCAACGGCGCGACAAGATGCAGGCGTACTAATGACCAAGATTATATTCTCGATCCCCGGCCGCCCAACGGCGTGGATGCGCGCAGGCTCAAGTGGCGAAAGACGTTTCACGCCCAAAAAGATGAAGGTGGCCAAACAGGCGATATCGACCGAGTGCAGGCGCGCGATGGGAACGCAGGGGCCTATCACGGGACCGGTGCGAATCCAGATGATGGCGATCTATGCCATTCCCGCATCTTGGTCGCCGGCCTTGAAAGAAGCCGCCCAACGCGGTGAGATTTTCCACGTCTCACGTCCTGATTTGGACAATCTCGAAAAGAATTTGCTGGATGCGCTGAACGGGATTGCATTCATGGATGATTGCCAGGTCGCTGAGTTGATGTGCCGAAAGCGTTATGGCCATCCCGAGCGCACCGATGTCACGATCTGGCATATCGAACAGCTCGATGTTCCCGCCACGCCGGGCCAGCGCCGCTTGGAAGCCCGTATTGCCGATGACAAGTTGACGGCCGCCAAACCGCGCCGCAAACCATCTGCCAAGCCCCTGACGCGTCTAGAAGAGGCGGTCTCGCGGGCGCTGGCGAAGGACGGGGCATGATCAGCAAATGGACCGAGGACGACGATCGCGTTCTGGCCGGCGCATATCGGCGCGGTATGACGACACGCCAGATGCAAATCCATCTCTTTGGCGAAATCAGTCTGGCCGCCCTTCACGGACGCATCGCCGCACTGAGGCGCAAGGGCGTGATCCTTCAGCCTAGGGTGCCGCAGGTCATCGCCGATCCGATCGAGCATCGCGACAATGAAACCACGGGTATTGCGTGCGATGCCAGCTATGAGCTGCGGGGCGCGTTGATCCGCTATGGGATTCGCCATGGGGTGGATCTGGGGATGGGGAGGGTGGCGTTTTTTGCGGCGGCGCGGGAGCATGGGCTTATTAATGATGTGGATAAATTATTAAAGCGTGTGGATGCCCACTTGCCATTGATCTGAAATAATGGAATGAAAAGACGGGCGGTCGAAGCGGTGCGAACGCGACGAGCCGCCCTGATCAAAAGCCTAGGAGATTAGGCGATGACTGAGATTGATTTAGCTTGCCCATGTTGCGGTTACAAGCCAGAACCAAAGCCTTCTGGCCCTACGCTTGATGATGCCCAAAAGCTCGTTGAGCAAGTGGCGCGCCGACATCAAATTCCGCTACGCGAGTTATTGAGCAACGATCGTTCGCGCCGCCTCGTGTTGCCGCGCTGGCAGGCTTATTCTGAACTGCGCCGGATCGGTTTCAATTATACCAAAATCGGCGAAATTATGAACCGTGACCGCACAACCGTTATGCACGGCGTGCTGAAGATGGCGGAGTCAGATGATCGAAATGATTAACAAGATCAAACCACTTCCGACAGAATATAGAGGTGTAAAATATCGATCTCGTACAGAGGCGAGATGGGCCGTTTTTCTTGACGAATGCCAGGTATCTTTCACCTACGAACCAGAGGGTTTCGATCTTGGTGGAGAATGGTATCTTCCTGATTTTTGGATACCTTCGGCAAATGTTTGGCTAGAAGTAAAAGGCATAAAGCCTAATATTCGAGAAGAAAAACTGGCATGTCGCCTATCTCTTGCTACGGGGTGTCCAGTTCTGATAGCAATTGGCGCTCCATCGACAAATGAAGAATTTAACATTTTAGCCTATCATCACGGCAGATATATCATTGATGTCGGATTTACCGGATGTGGCTGTAATAATGTTTTCATTACAAGTCATTGCCAGAATTTTTCAATAGTTATTAGGGGCTCCATAGGCGAATATGGTGGAGTGCCTTATCCAATAGTAGACCAAGCGCGCATTGCCGCCAATAAGAGATTTGGCGTCCATGAATAGGCCGCCGCCTCTCACTCCGCCAGAATCTGACCTAACAGATTTCAAATCCATGCCGCTTGAAGTTGTGCGTTTTGCAGGCTCTGACCTGGTCGCATTTGAGGAACCCGCAGCAGTCATCGCGGCTCTGCTTTTGTGGGGTGCGAGCTGGCACGAAAGGCCGGCTGGTAGCCTCTCAAATGATGAAAGGGCCCTTGCCCGTAAGGCAGGTTATGGACGCGCACCGCGTGAGTGGGAGATTATTCGGGAGGGTGCTTTGCGTGGCTGGGTGGAGTGCAGCGATGGTCGTTTATATCATCCCGTCGTGGCCGAAAAGGTTCGTGACAGTTGGTTGTCAAAGCTTAAACAGCGCCACCGGACCTACTGCTCAGCTATTCGTCAGCACAATTCTCGTCACCCCGATGAGCAAAAAGAGGCACCTTCGTTCGAAGATTGGCTGGAATCGGGACAGCCTACCGCTGTAAAGCGCGGAAATCCGCCAATGCAACAGGAAAATCTGCCTCTTGAGCATGATTTGTCACGCGCAACAAACCTTGGTGTCACGCGCAACAACGGAGAATGTCACGCGCAACAAGTGCCTTTGTCACGCGCCGAAACCCCTCCAAGAGAAGAGAAGGGAAAGGAAGAGAAGGGAAGGGATATATTAGATACTGGAAGGCCCCCGTTAACAAAACGCGGTCGGCGGCTGCCGGATGGCTGGAGGCCCGAGACCCTGAAGCGCGATACCGTGTCGGGCGAGATCGCAGATGCACGTGGCCAAGATTGGATGCGCCGCGCCTTCGAGACATTCGAAAATCACTGGCGCAATGCAACCGGCAAGGGTGCGGCGAAACTTGATTGGCAAGCGGCATGGGCAAATTGGGTAATCGAACAGGATCGGAGAGACGGACGTGGATCAAACGGGCATTATAACCACCAAACCCTTCGGGGCACACGCCCTGACCCAAGCCTCGACCTCCTCCGAGCAGCCGAACGCGAAATCGCAGATCGATCCCGAAACGAAGAAAATCATCGCGAAACTTGGCTTACGCTACCGCCCAGCGGCAGCGGCTGATCTGGAGGCCCATGCCCATTTGATCGGACTTCTGACCACGGACGTCGCACACCTTTCGCCAAGCGTACTGGACCAGGCCACGCGCCAGTGGGTCAGCGCCAAGGCCTTCATGCCAAAGGCGAGCGAACTGCTTGCATTGGCCAGCGAAATTATGAAACGACGGATCAACGAGGATCGCGAACATCGTCCCGGCGAAACCAGCTGGAGCCGCGCCAATCGCTTGCTCGAAGCCGAAGGTCGGAGCGTTCGATGGATTGGTGGAAACCTCATCGAGCCCTCGAAACCGATGAATTCCGCACCGCTATCGATCGCTGAAATCGAAGCGCTGCGGGACGGAACCGAACTTCAGCGAGGTGTTTTCGATATGGGTGTTTCGAAAGGCTGGCTGGTCCAGATGAACGATGGCCGATATTGCGAACCCGATGTCTTGGATCTGCCTGATTTTTAATAGAACCGCCAAGGAGACACCGCATGAAACCAATAAACCTCTTCCTAGCCCTGATGCTGATAGCATTCCTAGTCCTGTGTGGCCCGGTCGCATGGCTAATCATCCTCATCGTCTCCCCATTCCTGATCGCAATATTGGCGGCATTCGCAATTCTGGGATGGAGCATCAGAACATTATTCGAAGTGGCCGCTGAATTAGAAAACTGGACATTCGAACGCATCGAGACATGGGAGAAACGTCATGGTCGCTAGTCTTGTCATCGCAGCCGTAGCGATATTGGCTGCTCTTCCCTTCGTGATCATGGGCTCCGCGCTGCGGCTGCTCCGGGATCGGCCCGAGGACGATTACGAGCCCTATGATTGAGCCCGCTTGACATCGCCGTGCGTTGTGGCATTTAGCCAACCTGATCGGACGGACGATGCTCAAGGGAATCGAAAACCTGCTATGCCGTTTGCTGGATGGCCATCACCGAGCCCTCATCGAAAGGATTGAACTCATGTCCGCCGCTCTCGATCGCCTCACCGCTTCTGTGACCACGCTCTCGACTTCCGTCGATGCCGCTGTGGCGAAGATCACCGCACTGCCCGGCAGCGACGACACCGCCGTGAATGCGCTTGCCGATACCGTCGATGGCCTGACCGCCAAGCTCGATGCCGCCGAACCGGCTGCGCCTGCCGCCTGATATTCCCAGCGAAACCGTTCGTGTCGATCCGGAAATCCGCGCAAGGACCAAGGGGGCGACGGGAGTAGGCGAGAAGGGAATGGGCGCGGTTTCCCCTTCTGATCGTGAACATTGACCGCCCAACTGGCCTCGGGAGAAATCTCGGGGCCGGTTGCGTTTCTGGGTGCGTTGACGCTTCGAGGGCTTAGGGGCTATGTGGGAGGATGCTATGGGGCCTTCTCTTGTCCATCCGTTTGGCGAGCCATCGCGCGCGGAGTGGAAATAGCATTCAGCGGAGGGCCTTCCCATGCTTGGCATGATCTTGATTATCCTCCTGGTCGTTATGCTTTTGGGCGCACTTCCGACTTGGCCGCATAGCGCGGGATGGGGTCCATATCCGTCCAGCGGGCTAGGTCTGATCATCGTGGTCCTGGTTGTGCTGTTGCTGCTCGGGCGCATTTAGTGTGGGCGTGGGGGCAAGCGCGTGTCTGATGAGCCAGCTAAGATTGGCCGCCCCACGCTTTACAGCGAAGCCTTGGCGCATGAAATCTGCGAACGCATCTCGGCCGGCGAGACCCTGATGGAGGTGGTCCGTCACGACATCGACGGCAATGTGCGCGAACGGGGAAGCTTCCCTGCCGTCGCCTCGATCTACAATTGGGCGGATTCGACGCGCCCGCAATTCATTCCGGAGTTCCTAGAACCCTTCGCGCTCGCCAAGCTTCGGCAACAACAATACTGGATCGAGGAAACGGTCACGATTGCGCGCAATGTCGAGATGGGGACGGAAGAGACAGCCGAGGACATCATTGCGGAAGGGGCCAAGATCGGGGTCAAGATCCGGACGGTTCGCAAGGACATGCTGGGCCACCGGGCGCTCAAGATCGAGACCTATCTCAAGGCGGCGGCCAAGATGAACCCGCAACTCTGGGCTGATCGCCTGCAACAGCCGATTCCCGATCATCAGGATCCCAACAAGGTCGCGCCCCGGCTCGTCATCGAGGGTGGGTTGCCCGACAACGACCCGCCGCCACCGGCCCACGACGCACAGGAGCCTTGACGCATGGCCACGCCATCCAATCCAGGCTGGCCTACCGGCTATGTGCCTAGCGCGGCCGAATGGTCCGCGACCTTCAGCGGCAAGGCCGATTACCCCGTCCCGATCGCGCAAGGGGGCAATAGCTCCACGACCGCCTACGGGGCCAACTATAACATCCAGCAACGGGCGCTGGTGGCCGTCAGCACGTCGCTGCAGATGTTGACTAGCTATGGCGTCCAGACGTCTGTTGGTGCCTTCTCGCTCTTCCTGCCGCCCCTGAGCGGTCTCACGCCCGGGGACTGGATCGAGATTTACGATGTGGATTTCAATGCTGAGACCAATCCGGTGACCGTGACGGCGAACGGGACGGACCAGATTGCCCTGTATGATGGCAGTGCCGGTTCCCAGACGCTGGATGTGGCGGGCGTACGGGTGCTGCTGGTGGTCAATGCTACTTCCTGGAGGATGATCGTCTGATGCGTGTTCCGTTCATCCTCGCAGGGGCATTGCTAGTAGCTCGCGCGGCCCCTGCGTTCGCCCAGACGCCGCCGCCCATCACGCCACCCGCCACAGGGGCTGAGAAGGTCACCTGCATTCAGGGCGGCGTGCCCCGCACCTGCACGACTGGGCAGATCGCCGATCTTGGCGCATCCGCACTGCTCACTACCCCCAATATCTGGACGGCGGCTCAGACATTTACCAATTCGACGATCGGCGGCAATGTTTCTTTTGGCGGCGGCGGCGTTCTCCAGCTTGGCGGTGCCGGGCCACGCGATGGTGGCAATGGTTCATATCTTGCCCAAGATGGACATCCGAACTGGACGGCGATTCAATCAACCAAGCCTTTCAATCCGACCGAGTTCAATATCTATGCCAATGGCACAGGCGGAGAAGCTGTCTCAACCGGAACAACTACCGTCACACGATCAACTGGCGCCGCATGGGTCGCTCAGATGGTGGGTCATTTCTTCTGGTTCGATGGCATCGCTTACACGGTTTCAACTTTCAATAATGCCAACAGCCTAACTCTGAGCGCTGCGCCGCCTGCTGGAACTAAGATCTGGAGTTATTCCCTTACCACAGGCTCCGGCACGGCCTCGATCACCGGCACGACGCTTAGTCGTCTTCATGGTGATCCCTTCATATCGCAGGCATTCGGTGCTGGATTCCAGCTACTCCTCAATGGCGTGCCCATCGGCGTTACCTATATCAATCCTGATACCTACACGCTCGCAAGTGCTCCGGGCGATACCAGTTCGGCAGCTTATTCCTATTCGACCAATATTAATAACCAGATCACGACGCTTCGCATCCAGTTAACGACCGGACAAGATGAAGAAAATCTCAGCGCATACTCAACTCCATTCGGCTATCGGATTGGGGCTCAACAATCGGGTATCGGGCGCCTCAAATCACTCTATCTCTCATCGGAATATCAGGACGTCATGGAACTTGCCGCTTATGGTAAGTTTGTGTCGCTCGGGGGTCCGCAGACACTGGAAGCCATGCGTGTTGGTTGGGTCGCTAGCGCGGTCAATCGCTTCGATGTCACTGGCGGCACAGTGGGTTCGGCACCGCAGATTGCGGCGGGAGGCACTGATACCAACATCGACATGGCCCTGACCCCAAAAGGCACAGGTGGCGTCACGATCAAGAATGGCGGTCTGGATTTGCCGATGGTGAGCGGGGCCAGCGTCGCTAATCCCGCGTCCGGTTATAAGCGGTTCTATGTCGATAGTACGACAGGGTTGGCCGTTTACAAAAGTTCTACCGGCGCGATCGTTGGTTCTTATAATTGCCATAATCTCTTGGATTTCGGCGGAGACAGAACAGGTGCGGTAGACAACAGTTCTGCTGTGGCGCTGGTGGCTTCGATTTTTGGCGCCAAGAATATCTGTCTTTACATGCCAGCGGGAACCTATCTGTTCAATACTGCGATTTCTCTACAGGCCGGAACATCCTCCGATGTCGCTGCGAGCCTGATGGTCGTGGGCGATGGCGCTGATCTTACACGCGTCAAGATGGCGTCGGCGATCAATGGGCTCAATATCTTTCTCAATGACTGCACCCAAAGTTTCCACCTAAGGGATTTCTCGATCCTGGCTGGGAACAAAAGCACCACGACGGTTGGAATCAATGTCGCGCAATCCGGCACTTGTGGATCTAATCCGGCGCAGAATGACATTAGCGGTGTGACGGTGCGTGGCAACGACGGCTACAATTCCGCCTTTCGTTTCGGAATAGGCATCAGCATCTTCGGAGCCTCGAATGTCAATTTTCAGAATGTTGCCGTAATCGGCAGCACTGATGGTGCCGCTTATGGCAGTGCGGGAACATGTCTGCAGATAGCGGGCTCATCGATTCTGTTGCCAGTGCAGTTCAATCTTGTTGCCAGCCAGTTCAATGACTGTGGCATCGGTATATTGTATGGGACTTATGCGCAGGGGATCCAAATCTCCGCATCAAATTTTGTCGGAAACGGCACGGCAATATCCCAACCATCGGCCAATGTCGGCAATGATCAGCTCGCCATCAGTGCAAGTCAATTCAACAGCGGCACGCGAAATATCTTTCTTCAGGCACCTATCGACGGCGTGACGCTCGCTGGAAATACCTTCTATACCTCAGGCACTGCCACTGCATCGGTCGATATCCCAGGCGTTCAATACGCGATTATGGGTAACGCCTTCATTCAATTCTCAGGCACGCCGTCAACGGGCATATCGATCGGCACCTACAGTCTGGATGCGGGCACCATCACCGGCAACACCTTCAGCGGATTCAATACGGCGGTCTTTCTGCAATCTGGATCTCAACTCGCCAATGTACAGAGCAACGCCTACGTCAACACAGCCACGAATGTGAATAACAGCGGAACAAGCAATACCGTGGGAGGAGGCACGCCATGATCTTCCTCCGCTTCGCTCGCATCTTCCGAGACTGCGCACCCAAAGGAAATGTGGCATGATGCCTGAGGCTTTTACGGGTGGTTCTGAGGGGGATTTACGATTCCAGTTCGAGATCATTAAGCAGCTCGCCCAAAGCATTCAGTCGCTTACCGAAACCGTCCGAGGGGTCCAGCAGACCCAGATCACGATGCTGGAGCGCCTCGCCCGCATCGAGAGCAACCGCGTCAACGAGGATGTGGCGCGGCTGCAACTCATTATGGAAAGCCAGGACAAACGCATCGACATACTGGAGCAGGACAAGGATCGGCGCGATGGTGGTTCGAGGATGCGCCGGGCCGTCATCACGTGGTGGCCGGCGATCGGAGTGTTGATGACGGTCCTGTATCTGCTCGCACGCGCCAGTGGGCTCATCCATCTACCGCAGGACAATCCCACGGTGATCATGGCACCACCGGCCCAGCAGGGCGCTCCGGATCGCGCGAGCAAGCATGGCTGAGGGCGTGCGGCCGGTTGCGGCCGGCTTGGATATGGAGATGGCCTTCGACACGCTTGCGGACGCGGTGCGGTGGCTGCGGGGCAATGGGTTTCCGCTGGCGACTGAGGGCGACGTGAGGTGGGCTTGCTGGAATGGTGGTCTGATCTGTGGGTTTCGGTGGGGTTATGAGTGAGGTCCGGGTCAAGCTGCCGACTTTGCATCCGGGACAGGTACGGGCCTTTTGGGCTACGGAGCCATCTGAGCGGCAACTAGCTCTCAACTCAGCCTTTGCGCAGAATGCGGGTGGCCGCCTAAAGGCCATTAGGTGCGGTCGACGGTGGGGGAAAACGGCCTATGGTCAAACATGGATCGGAGATGGTGCCCTAAAGGGGTTTCCTTGTGGCATCTTTGCCCCCGATTACAAGAGAATGATAGAGGTGTATCAAGAGCTTAGCGTTACTTTGGCGCCAGTTATTCCAACAAGAGGCGGTGCCAATAAGACGGATGGTGTGATCCGGCTCAACACGGGTGGCCGTATTGATTTCTGGACGCTCGAAGACGAGCATGCTGGCCGATCGCGGAAATATAAGCGCGTTCTGCTGGATGAGGTGGCCTTCACCAAGCCCAACATGATGGATATCTGGGATAAGGCCATTTATCCGACGCTGCTGGATCTGCGCGGAAGCTGTGTCGCGGCTAGCAATACAAATGGTATAGATCCGGATAATTTCCTTTGGCAGGTTTGCAACCAGCCGGAACATAAATTCATCGAGGTCCATGAGCCAAGCTGGAATAATCCGCTCGTGCCTGGACGCTATTCCGAGCGGACCAATCAGCAGCATGAATTGGATCGCCAGCTATATTTCGATGACCTAAGAAAAAAGACGCCTCCCCTTGTATACGCACAAGAATATGGTGCAGATTTCATTGACTGGAGTGGTGTTGCCTTTTTTGCCATAGATAAATGGCTGGATGATAACAATAAGCCCGTTCCATATCCCGATAAATGCGACCGTGTATTCGCGGTAATTGATAGCGCAGTGAAGACAGGTACTGCAAATGACGGCACAGCGGTAATTTACTTCGCGAGAAATCAGTTCTTTGGAACTCCTTTAGTTATTCTAGATTGGGAAATTATCCAGATAGAGTCAGACCTTCTCAATACGTGGGTGCCTGGCGTTGTATATCCGCGACTTGAGGAATTGTCCCGCATGTGTGGCGCGCGCGAGGGATCGGTTGGAATTTTCGTGGAGGACCGCGCCAGCGGCCAAACATTAATTCAGCATGGCAAAAGGCACGAGTGGCAAATGCATGCCATTGATGCGGCATTTACGGCAATTGGAAAAGACGAAAGGGCTATTGCCGTATCAAGCCATCATTTCCAGGGTAAGATAAAGATAAGCCAATACGCATTTGATAAGACGATGATCTACAAGGGAACATCACGAAACCATCTTATTGGACAGGTGACCGGCTATCGAATTGGCGACAAGGACGCTGCACGACGGGCAGACGACCTTTTGGACGGATTTGTCTATGGAGCCGCCTTGGCCCTTGGAGGGTCACACGGTTTCTAGTATGGAATCGCTGCGCTAGCGGTCTAACTCCCAAACCCTTGACATTCAGCCGATCAGGAATACTCTCTCTGAGTCTAACGACATGGTCTTCCTCAGCCCGACCGGTTAGGGGAAAGGTCCGAATCCAGAAGCCGTCGAGGGGGTCGCATCCCTTGGCGGTTTCGTCGTATGGCCGAAAGGAAATTAGCCGTAGGGCTAGCGCAAAAGAATTTCTTCGATCTCTTTGACCCTTCACCTAGCCCCTACCCCATCCCCCCCGCATCTAGTAAGGTGCCTCCCAAACAGGCGGGACGCACATGGCACAGAATACTATCAATGGCTTCGAGTACCTGGGAACCGCGCTCCAGACACTCCTGATGGCGGATAGCATCCAACCCGGCGCGCAGCCCGGCTATGAACTTTGCCGCGAAATTTATCTGAATCATCCGCATGGGGCAAAGTTGACGGACTTCCCCATTTCCATGGCGCAGCATAAGCCGCGCAAGATCACAATCCCGAAGGCGCCGGACGATGGGGAGATGCTGGTCGAGGCGTTCCTGACCGAGTGGAAGAACGTCCACGCGGACCTCAATATCTTCAATACCGGCAGACTGGCGCGGGTCTATGGCGTCTCGACCCTTGGTGCGGTCGTGAAGGATGATAACTCAGCAATCGAATTGGATTTCAAAAAGCTCGACAAGGCAACGGTTTCCTTCAATGTCTGGGATCCACTTAACACCGCTGGCTCGCTGGTCCTTAGCCAGGATCCAAATGCGCTGGACTACCAGAAGCCGACGGGTGTGAGTGTGAACGGACAGTCCTATCATCGCTCGCGCGTCTGTGTGCTGATGAACGAAGCGCCGATCTACATCGCGTACCAGAGTTCGGGATTCGGTTTTGTGGGCCGTTCGGTCTATCAGCGCGGCCTCATGCCGTTGAAATCCTTCGTCATGACGATGGCGACTGATATGATGATCGCGCTCAAGGCCGGGGTTCTGGTGGCCAAGATGCAGATGCAGTCGTCCGCCGTCGATGGCATCATGTCGCGAATGCTAGGCAAGAAACGCGAGATCGTCAAAGAGGCTCAGGTCGGCAATGTCATCAACATCGGGGTGGATGAGGACATAGAGAGCCTCAACATGCAGAACCTCGAAGGCCCCTACGAGCTAGCGCGCAAGAACATCATCGAGAACGAGGCTGCAGCCTGCGGCACCCCGGCCAAGATCGTGCTGGCGGAAACCTATGCGGAAGGCTTTGGCGAAGGAACCGAAGATGCCAAAGCGGTCGCGCAATTCATCGAATCCATCCGCTCCTGGCTTGATCCTCTCTACACCTTTATGGACCAGATCGTACAATACAGGGCCTGGAATGAAGACTTTTACGCCACGGTCCAGAGCCGATACCCGGATGAGTATGTGGGCGTCTCCTACGCTGCCGCCTTCAACGAATGGCGTAACAGTTTCACTGCGACATGGCCCAATCTCCTTGATGAGCCTGACAGTGAGAAGGCTAAGGCAGAGGATGTTGTTCTCAAGGCCATCATTGCTGTCGTGGAGGTTTTGCTTCCCGCACTTCCGCCTAGCGAGAAGGCCAAGGTAATTGATTGGATGTGCCTGTGTATCAATGAGAAAAAGCGGCTTTTCACGTCTCCTCTCCTATTGGACGTTGACGAGATAGAAAATTACGAACCGCCAGTTCCATTGCAGGCCCCTTCTGAACCAAAACCAGAAAGCGCTAGTGACTCTGCTCCAAAGAGATTCAAAGTGACAAAAGAAATCCTAGATGGCGTTGATGATGAAGTTCGCAGAAAGGCCATGGATGGGCTCAGGCTCGTCCGTGGGCAGGCCGTGGGCGACGGTGGGGCCATCTAGGTGGCGGAACCCTCCTTTCTCGGTATGCAGTCTGATCTCTCGCGGATGCAGAACGCGCTCAGCCTCCATTGCTCGACCTATCGGGGGTTCTTGGTCGCCGCGCAGGCCTATGAGTGGGAGCATGTGGCGCATCAGTATCTGGCCGTGGTGACGAGCTTGGAGGCCGGCATGGATGCGTTCGTGAGCGCCTGCCGGACGCAACAGGCGTTGGAGCGGGCCGGTGGCTGATTTTGAAGGAGAAGTGCTATGACCCATCCTATGGCGGACACCATATCGAAAGCGAAGAATATCGAAGACTTGATCGAGCGGATATCAGTCTCGCCAGATGCGGCCGCACATGATGTTATCGATGCTCTTCGCGAGGTAATTGAAGAGAGATATAACTATCCTCGCAAACTCGAAGAAATTTACCTTGACTACCAAAAGGCGGAATCGGAACGGCAACTTGCTGTTAATGAGGTCGGAACTCTCAAGTCCCTCGTTGCAGAATTGGCTGATGATCTGGAAAGTGAAATTGCCGAAAGACATGGATTGGTTCGCTCCCCTGCTGCATTCGCCCGAAAGATTGAGCGTGAAATGGGAACTGTTTTGCGGGCTCGGGACATTGCTGGAATAATGATAGAATCTAGCGAATGAGACATTATGCCCAACCCTGATGGCTCGCTGACCTATTATGAAACCGTCACTGCGGCGGTGAATGACATAGCCGCGCATGGCTATGATGATCAGGCCCGCGTTGATTATTGGTCCGAACAACTCCGCCGAGCCGCCGAGCGCTCGATGCGATCACAAGCCGAGATCGATGCCGCAGTGCGCGATGCCCTGGCGAGCATCTTCCGCCGCCAGGTGGATCAGGCCGGCGTCCTCAGACATGTGCCGGGGGTTAGCGCCTATACGATGCAGCGGATGCGGCCGGAGCTTCATGCGGAGTTGGGGCGGCGGATTGCTGCATCGATCGATTTGATCACGCTCCACCGCGAGGAATCGATCCGCAAGACTGAACAGCGGTTCAAGGGATGGGCCACATCGGTCCCTGCGGGCGGCAGCGAAACCGTCGATCGGGTGGCGGAGAAGACGCAGATCCGGAAGGCACTGGCCTCCCAACCATTCGAGGCCCGGAGGGTAATTATCGATCAATCGGCCAAATTATTCGAATCGATCAATACTACCGTGGCCACGAATGGCGGCGCGATCGGGGCAACTTGGCAGTCGCATAAATTCCAAGCTGGCTATAATGGGCGGCCTGATCACAACGCGCTCGATGGTAAATTCTTCATTCTGAAGGCGAGCTGGGCTCATGAAGCCGGACTGGTGAAACCGGGTCCAGCGGGATATACGGAAGACGTGGTTCAGCCGAGCGTTCTCCCCTTCTGTAAATGCCATTGGGTCTGGAAGATGAGCTTGAGATCGATCCCGCCCGAATGCCTGACAGAGAAGGGCCGCGAGGCGCTGGCCGAGGCGAAGCGAAAGGTGATGGCAAATGCCTAAGCACATGATCGAAATCCGTGGCGCCATTCCCACTGCCTCTCCTGGTGTTACGGATACGCGCGAGGGTGGATTTCGCAGCCAGCTTATATGCAACCCGATCTTCGATAATGGTGTACTGATAGCCATCGAATTTGAGGCGGCTGCATATCATTTTGAGCGGCTAGTATCTCCCGAGCGCGATAATGCCGTGCTGATCAAAATCACTTCCAAACTGATTGGCGAGGTCGAACATGCCGCTTGAAGGCCATGTCAAATCAGGCCGATCTCTCCATGAAGTGATGACCTCTCTTTATCTCGCAGAAATCAACTGCGGATGCTCATCTTTCTGGGACAGTGGTTTTCACGTTTGGCTTGGCGATGAAATAAATGGCATTTTGGCGGAAACGTGTTTTTGGCCTGCATCCCAATATAATATGGACACGCCAAGTTTTGCCGATGCTGGTGACTGGTTGAGTGAGCATGCCAGCCTGCACTTTCCAAAATGGGAGACTGTCGATGCCACTTGAGAAAGCCCCAGTCGGATCGGCCGGCTTTTCACGCAACGTCGCGACCGAAGTGAATGCCGGCAAAGATCCGAAGCAAGCGGCCGCCATCGCATACGCCAAAGCCCGAGGCGATGCCGAACTCTTCGCCACAGGGCCGTCCCCCATCAACCAGATGGAGCATCCGCTAGAGCGGATATTTCGTGCCGCTGATGCTTTCTATGCGCGGTCTGATGCGGTTGCGACGGGGAATTGGGATGAGGTGGATTAATTAGCGGCCGGCCACGTTCAGAATATCTGCGCATGCTTTCCTGATCGCGAAATATTCAGCCGATCCAAGCGGCGCACCTTTCGCGAAGATGACATCTTCAATCGTTCGCAACGCCACGACGGCTTTTTCCAAGTCTGATGGCTCGCCACGCAGCAGGGCTTTCCGCCAACCCTTTTGAGCTGGCCATGCCACGCCCCATGCTTCGAGCTGCTTGCGGGTATATCCGCCAGCAGGAGTTTTGCCGGCTTCGATTTCTTCCTTGGTCACGATCAGGTCTCCATCTCAAAAGAACATTCCTCGGGTTCCGCTCTAGGTGGCCGCTGCTACGGGGCTAGTTCCCGTATCGACCAGAGGGGATCACACCTACCGATTACCGAACGCTCTTTGTGCTGCGGTGCGATTACATCTCGCCGGGATGGGTGGCCCTCCCTGTCTGCCGGGAGCCGCGTTATTGGATTTACGCCATTTGTAGAGCCGCAGTTATCCTTAGCCTATCGGGGCATCGGGAGCCGGAACCGATCCCGTTCATCACGGGGCAAAGTTGCCGAGCGTTTTCCGGCCTTTTAACGAGAATGCCCATCTCGTTGTGGCTCTCGCGATTTGCCGGAATTAACTCGGCGTCCCACGTCGGCCGATCCATTCTTTCCGGTGATGTCGCGGTTGAGATAGGAATCAAAAACCGGGCTTGAGTTTCCCGGAATGAAGGCCTAATACGGCCTGGCACACATACCGGGGCCGTGGAGACATCACCTCTGCGGCCCCATTTGTTTAGCCCAGTCTCAACTCGCCGGCAAGACCCGGTGCATGGCGACCAAACGAACCACCCAGACAGCGCAAAAGACAGCCACGCGGATCAGAACCGATGCCGCAACCGCAATCACGCCAATCGCACACAAGATGCAGTATCCGATGAACAGGGCGAGCGCACACAGCCATAGACCGGTCTGCCGCGCGTTGTGGATGAGGGTATGCATCACGCTGCCACCTGAGATGGCAACACAAACCGCACATTCCGGCCAGAGACCGCCCGTATGCCGGTCAGCCTGATGGTCGCATCAAGCAGATACTCGCCATCGGGAAATGCGACTTCACGGCGGCCTTCACTGCGCGCCAGATCAATCAATAGCTGTAGTTCACGACTGCTTTTCATCGTTTTTATCCTCTTGGCTATAGAATGGGTTATCGTCCGCCGAGCATGCGATACATGCTTTATCCGAACAGGGTAGCACCACCGGGCATAATGAGAATATGGATCATCATAGCCCCACGTATCTGTGATAGACCCATCGAACGGCTTGAATGATGATGAGAGCGATGGTGTAATAACCGCAGCCCATCACGAATGCTTCTAGGCGCCACATCACGCCACCACCGCACTAACCAGCACATAATCCGGTGCCGCCCAGCGTTTCTGGCTAGCCGCGATGGCCTCAGCGAGCGTTTCGGCCGCAACGGTCTCGATGATGATCTGGTGGGGGCGATCATCATCCTTAATCAGCAATTGGCTCTGCATCGTGATGGTGAAGTTCTGCATGGCGGCCTCCTCAGTTCCAAGTATCGATATGCCGGCTCAGACATATGAACCGAATGTCGGACGGGATGTGGCGGGGCAGCGAGCGTCGGCACTCGGCCGCACTGCGATAGACGGCGCCGGGCGCGTATCCGCCAAAAGTCATGCGGCCGGGATCTAGTTGGTTACAGTGCGTGCCTGAGCCCGTGGCCATGCACATGAAGGCGGCGAAGATTATCATGATTCATACTCCCAAGTTCGACAAACAGGATATTATATATTAAAGAACAACCACAGGCGTCTTAATGCATTTGCCCTTGATACAGGGGTGACATTAATCAAATCTAAAATCTTCTTCCGATACTCATCATCTGTTTCGCCATAGCATCTAGGTTCAATGCCAAAAATCAGACCGATTTGATCCAAATTAGAACCAGTTGCTATCTCTGGATAGGCCATTGTTTCCTCGCTCATTTCAATGCCTCATCAATCATGGACATGTGAGCGCGGCGCATTGCAACGCGGCGCTGTGATGTGGGCGGAAATGGCGACCCCTCAAGTTTATCGTATGCCCAGAAGCCAGAGAGGCCAGCGTCAAGCATTTCAACGGTAGGTTCGCGCATGGTCTCGATCGCGACACGAGCATGTCCGCGCCAGTGTTCTTTCAACGCATTATAGGCATGAGGCCAGTCTGGCATTTCGATAGATATGGGATCGGCGAGCTGGGTGGCCCGGAGCGCATTACTCTCATACATCGTCCGCGCAACTTTCTCCACCATGCCAGTCACGGCGTATCCTCCATCAAATCGTCCATTTTGTTGGCCAAATATATCTGCGTCACGATATCCTCAGCCGCATGATATTCTCGATATGTGCGCGCTATCAAAAAATACCGCATCGCCAGCTCGGCCATCCGCGTCGGACCATCCGCTTCGATCCGCATGACGGTGCGTTTGCCGCAGCCTAACGCCATGGCCAGACCGCTGACTGAGAGGCCAAGGGATTGGCGGATGGATTTGAACTCAGGGCCGGTCATCACAGCAGCGTCACTATGACAGCGCCCTCGGCCATCTTTGCTCGCTCGCGGCCAGCCCGGAATGCCTTGTTGGCAAGGCCAAACGCCAGCGAGCGCATGTCCACCACGATCTCGGCTTTGACCTCCTCGCCGTTCGGGCGGAGAAAGGTGAATATCTCGCGGGTTTTGACCATCTCTCGTCTCCAGACTGTCGGCCCATTCGCCGCTCTAAAACTGGAGATACTGCACGTCGGACATCATGTCAACGCCCAACGTGCAGTTTATTTACCGCGTATCGTCCAGCGGATCGCGGCCGGCAATTCCCGAAACAGATCGCGGCCTGCTTCCCGCCAGCCAATCCACAGCAATGCCGGGATGAGCCAGATCGGCAGCGTCAGGATGAAGGCCCCGACAAGCCAGCGGGAGCGGTAGATGCGGCTGGTGGTCAATTCGAGATGCCTGGCTCCGGGATGATCAGCTTGAGCTTGTCGAGCGTCCCGGATGGTGCCCGCACGATGCTGGGTGCGGATGGTAGCTTCTGGACGATCAGGACCAATGTTGCCGCCTCGGCGCGGGAAATCTCCCGGCTCGCTGTCATGTCCCAGGTGTGGCCGATGACGAAGAATGGCTCGCCATTGACGCGCACGACTAAGGGCGATGGCGGCAGTTCGCCATCCTTCGGGACGGGCGGTGCCTTCTTCTCGATCGGCACCTCGGCCAATAGCGTATAGCCCAATTCGGTCTCGACCGTCTGGCCGTTGACCTGCGCGACTTCGACGATTCTGGTCTTGATCATCAATCTATCTCCTGCATTGCGCTTCTATCTCTAGCATGATAAAAATTGCGAACGCACCACCGAACGCCAATTCAGTGGTGCGCTCTTGATCAGCCTGATTACAACAGGACGGACCCAAAGTGAGCATCCTCACATTCAAGTACAGGGTCAAGAGAGGAGATAAATATCTTAATCGTCATGCCATAGCTTGTAATCAAGTATGGAACTTCTGTGTTTCCACGCAACGCGAATATGAACGTAGATGGCGTGCTGGATGTAAAATTTATCGACCTGCATCCTTTGATTTGATAAAATTGGTTACAGGTTCAGCATCTGAACTTGGAATACATTCTGATACTGCTCAGACAATTTGTCGTAATTTTATTACCTCCAGAGATAATAACAAAAATGCCCTAATTTCCGGACTAGTTTCGGTTCAAAGCGCTCGCTCGGATGGATTCCGTTCATCCCGCGCGCCGTTAAGGTCGATGGGGATGCAGCGATCTATCTCAAGCGCCGCTTCCAATTCTGGAAATCCCGCGAGATCGGGGGTGAGTTCAAGGCTGGTGCATTCGTACAAAATGCGCGCGGGCATTGGTATGTCACCTTCCAATGCGAGGTTATGGATGATCTGCCGCTCGGTAGTGACGCCGTCGGGATCGACCTCGGTCTTAAAGATCTCGCCACGCTCAGTGATGGCCGTAAAATTCCAGCGCTTCAACATTACCGCCAGTATGAAACCATCCTCGCTATTGCCCAGCGAGCGCGCAATAGGCGTCGTGTCATTGCCATCCATGCCAAGATCGCCAATTCCAGGCGGCACCACCTCCACGAACAATCCACCAAGATTGCCCGTGAAAATAGTTTGATCGTTATCGGCGATGTGAACGCCGCCCAACTTGCAAAAACCAGAATGGCCAAATCCGTTCTGGATGCAAGCTGGTCGGCGTTCCGGCATATGCTCCAGTACAAGGCCAGAAGGCACGGAGCAGTGTTTATTGAGGCCGATGAGCGATACAGTTCCCAAACCTGTTCGGCGTGCGGCTCTTTGCCAGCGTCGAGGCCGAGAGGTATCGCAGGGCTTGGAATGAGGCATTGGGAATGTTCGGACTGCGGGGCGTCGCACGATCGCGACGTCAATGCGGCTCGAAATATTCTCCGTGTCGGGCTGGAGTGCCAGCCTCCCGTTGGGGGAGCCAAATCCTTCATGGAAATGGATGCATTAAGTGCCACTTGCTCCCTTGGCGGTTCAAAGGTAATAGTAACCGCCTAAATCCTCGGGGGATAGTCTTTGTCGTGATCCGCGCTGCCGGCATTTTATTCCTGGTTGGCGATACCGCGTTGTTTCTGCGGAGGGGCAATGGCGGAGATTATCCCGATTTTTGGTGCCTGCCCGGCGGCAAGCTAGAGGGCGACGAGACCGCCGAACAGGCCGCGATCCGCGAGACATTGGAAGAGGCCGACATTGAAGTTGAGGCCAAGGATTTGCGTCTGTGGACGCGCACGATCGCTCCTGCGCAAATGGGTGTTCCGGCCATTGAGGGTGAGGCGCCGGCAGAACCCGAGGATGTAGACTTCTCGACTTTCCTGTGCCGCTTGCCCGAACAGTTCATGCCGAAACTCGATCTGGCGGAACATGACGGCTACAGTTGGGCTCCCGTAGGCGGCGCTCCAGAACCCCTGCATCCCGGTGTCCGTGTGGCTCTCGATCGCCTCGACATGGATGAACTGGGCGTAGCGCGCGCAATGGCGGCCGGCCAGCTCGCGAGCCCGCAACGGTACGAGAATGTCTGGCTGTTCGCGATCAGGATCACGGGGACCGGCATCGCATACCGACATAACCGCAAGGAGTTTTGCTGGCGCGATCCATCGATCTATATGACCGATGATTTCCTTGCTCGTTGCAATGGCCTTGACGTGATTTATGAGCATCCTGAGAAATCATTACTCAACCACGATGAATTTCATGATCGTAAGGTCGGGGCGATATTCTTGCCTTATTTCCGCGCTGACAAGCCCGATGAGGTTTGGGGCATCGCTAAAATCCGCGATGATGATGTGGCGAAGGAAATGCAGGAAAATCCCATGTCTACGTCGCCTGCAGTCAATTTCGCAGATCCGACCGCGAACGAACGGATCAAGCTGGATGATGGCAAAGTGATGTTGATAGAGGGGAAGCCCTCACTGCTGGATCACGTCGCAATATGTCCAGCAGGTGTTTGGGACAAGGCCGGTCCTCCGACCGGCATCGAGAGCGCCGACGCCCAAATGGAAGGCATCGTCATGGATGCCGAAATCATCCAGATCGTCACCACCAAAAAATCGAACAGTCTCAATATCCTTCACCTCCACGCCGCCGCTTTCGCCATGAAGGCGCAGGCTCGGTCCAACGCGCATCTTTGACGGAGCATTACCATGGCTGAAGAGCAGGGCGATAAGAACACCGAGATTTCCGACAGCGAAAAGATGCTCGGCGCGCTCGCCGACATGATCAAGGACGCTTGTTCGAAAATGGATGAGGGCTCGCGCCGCCTCGATGCCCGCATGGATGCGCTCGAAGAGAAGGACCGCAAGGACTCGGCCAAGAAGGACGAGGAGGAGAAGTCCGAGAAGGAAGAGCCCAAGGCCGACGCCGAGGACGAGAAAAAGATCGAAGAGAAGGGCGAACCCAAGGAGGTTGCGGCCGATCGCAAGGATGAGGACGAGAAGGAAGAGAAGTCCGAAAAGCGTGAGGACCGCAAGGATGCCAAGCGCAAGGACGAAGATGAGGACGAGGGTTCGATGGCCGACCATGCTCCGATCAGCCGCGCCGAAGCCGCTGCGCTGCGTGCCCAGATCGCCGGCATGAATGCCCGCGCGCCTTCGATCATCGCCGATGCCGACCGCGAGCGTTTCGCCACCATCCAAGAATCGGCAGATCCGGCCTTTCAAGCTTTCGGCGATCGTGCGCCGGGCCCGCTCGAAGGCGAGACCCCGACCCAGTATAAGCGCCGTCTCGGTGCCAAGCTGCAGAGCCATTCGCCCAAGTGGAAGGATGCGCGACTGTCGGCGGTCAGCGATGACGCGATGCTGGATACGATCCTGCACGATGTCTATGCCGACAGCATCACGGCGGCGCGGCGCGGCGTCGATGTCCCAGCCGGTCATCTCCGCAAGATCGAGCGTCAGTCCGGCGGCCACACCATCATCGAATGGGAGGGTCAGCCCGAAAGCTGGATGAACGACATGGCGGGCCACACGCTGCGCGCTACCGGCACCTGGCATCGCCCGCACTGATCGCCCGACAAACACTTGATCGCAGGAGTCACTTAACATGGTTGCCACCAACGGATTTCCGAACCTGACGACCGCCGGTCAGGGCCTGTTCAACGGGGCATCGTCCGTTGGCATGATTCAGGGTCAGGCGGACCCCGATCCCGCGACCCGTTTCGCACTGCGGGCCGGTATCGTCAGCAATAACGAGACCGTCCCCATGTGGGGCGGTATCGGCATCTATGCCTATATCCCGCCGATCAGCGCCTCCGGTCCCCGCAGTGCGCTCGGCATGAGCCTCGGCCGCGCCACCGCCCTGACGGGTTCGACTGGGCTCGTTGGCTTCAGCGTGTTCGATCAGGGCTACAACATGGTCAATGATCCGAGCAATCCGGTGCCGACGTCCGGCTCCGGCCAGTCCCTCAACTGGTATCCGCTCGGTTCGCGTGCCCGTATCGCGGTGGCGTGTGATCCAGCCCTCATCAATCTGCGAGGCGGTGAACTGAACCAGCAGGTCAGTTGGGATTTCACCGGCCAGCGGCTCATTCCCTTTTCGGCCACCTATCCCCAGACCACGATCACGGGTGCGGTGTGGGCGTCCACCAGTGGCGGCCAGACCACATTCACGGTCGGGACAGATCTCACCAGCTTCATCAATGCCGGCGACGACATCAACGTCTCGGGCGTGGTCAATACCGGCGGCACTTCGACCTCAGCCTTCAATGGTGCCTTCACGGTGGTGAGCATCACCTCCACCACCATCGTGGTCACGCAGTTGGCCGCAGCCTCGCCGGGCACCTATGCCTCTGGCGGCATCGTGCTGGCGGGTGGTGGTGCGCTTCCGGTCACGGTCCTGGACGTGCAGCCGACCGGCAACATGACGGTGGTCAATACGGCTGGCGTCATCACCTACAACTACAGCGGCGCCTGCGCCAAGATCCAGCTCACCGGCGGCACAACGGCCTGATCGACCGCATCGCTCTATTAGAAGGGACTGACTGACATGCTAAACGCCGGGGCATACAAAATTGTAGAGCCGAGTTTTCAAGAGCCTGAAATCCTTATGCAATTCAATCAAGCCTCGGGCTTTGTTGATTTGCTGGCGGATGGCAGGCTCCGCACGCGGCTCGCGGAAGACGATCTCGTCGTCTACATGAAGCAGCTCAATATCCGGACCAAGATTTCCGGATCGCAGGCTAGCGCCAACGAACTGCCGGGCGTCGATATCGCGGCTTCGATGATCAGCACCATGACCTATCAGTTCCGGGTCCGGTCGCAATATGATCACCACGACGTGGCAGCGGGTGGCCGCTGGGGCTTTGCGGTCCCGGAAGCCTATCGGCTCGGGATGCGGCAGGCGCATTTTCAGCAGGCCCGTGATGCGGCCCTGTTCGGCCTACAGCCCCAGAATGGCGAGGGCTTCATCAACGCGCCGGGCGCCACCGCGACCAACCTGCCGCCCGACCAGTTCGGCAACACGACCGTCCTGACCTATGACAATGGTCAGGCGGCTTTCTTCTTCGCGCAGCAGATCGCGCAGTTGAAGACGCGGACCCTGCAGCTCGGCATCGGCCGCCGCTTCGTGGTGCTGGGCCCCCAGCGCACGCTCTCGCAGTGGGAATACAATATCGTCGAACTGACCCAGTATCAGCGTCCCGGTGCTGGTTCGGCTTCCACCGTCGAGACCCTCAAGGGTATCCTGATGGCAAACGGCGATGAGCTTGTCTGGGCCTATGACGATACCCTGCAGGGTGCGGGCGGGACCACGAACACGGACATCATCCTGATCGCGATGCCGGAAGTCGCGGTTCCATCAGGACCTGCCGCCGTCAACACCAACGTGTTCGCTTCGCTGACCCCCAACAATCCCTGCTGCCTGACACAGTATTGCGACATGGCGGCACCGCGCGAGATCATCTCGCCGCTGGCGGGTGGGGCAACGGACGTGCTGACGGAATGGCGCCTGACGCCGGGCTGGGCACCGCGTCCGCAGGCACTGACGATTTTGTCCTGCCTCTACGCCTAATTTGACTGAACCCGCTTAAGAGAAAGCCTTCCATGTCAAAGCTCTATGTAGTGAACGCTACCGGCCAGAATCGCCAGATTTACTATCGTCTGGATTTCACGGTGGACGATCAGGGACGCCGCACGGACACGCGGCTTGTCCCGCCGAAGATGATCACGATTCCGGCGCGGCAGCAGATGCAGTTCGGTGGGGAACTTCATCCCCAGGAATTGCATGAAATCATCCAGCAGCTTGAAGCGACCTGCGGCGCGGTCAGCACCGAAGAAATCCGTACCGCCAAGGCGCGCGGTGTCGTCAAGCTGGTGTGGTCGCAGGACCGTCCCGTCCCGCGCCCGATCCTTGAGGACGTGGTCAATCACAATGTCGGCATCCTGTCCGATCAGGGCGCCGAACGCCGCCGCAGTCTCGCGGTCGCGGCCGATGCTGGTCTGACGCAATTGGTCGAACGTCCGCTCCCCAAGCTGGAGATGGAGTTCGAGCAAGTCGAGGAAGATGCAGATCTGCCCGGCATGTTGAAGGAAGGCCTCCGCATCCGTCATCCCGAAATCGATCGTCCGACCCCGAAGCGCGGACGTCCCCGGAAAGTCGCATAAGTGAACGCGACTGCCACCTATCTGGCGCTAGGTGTCATTCCCCAGGTCGTGCCCGCGCCAGTACCGCCGACACCGCCCAGTTTCCCCGTCACGCTGAAGCCGACCTTTCCAGGCTTTCAGGGGTGGGTCTACCGGGTCATGGGCGTGCCGGTCGAGTGGTTGCCGACCGATTCCGATGCGTTCTTCTACGCCTACAATACGGCGGTCGCGACGGTTAACGACTGGTTTGAATGCATTCCGGGTCCGATTCTGGCCAATGCTACCTACAATCTTGCGGGCCATCTTTTGATTACCTGGGCGCCCGACATCACCACGACACCGCCTTATCCCTACAAAGTCGTGGACGGGGTGCCTTATGGGTATTTCGAGTGGATCCGGAAGCAGAACAATGTGTTGGGCTTCACGACCGGCACCGTCTCCTCGTCCAGCGATGAGGGAACGAGTGTGGCCTTGGTCGTGCCCGAGCAGGCAAAAAACATGACGCTTGATCAGCTCCAACTCATGAGCACGCCATACGGGAGATCATACTTAGGAATAGCCCAAAAAATCGGAACACAATGGGGGATCTCATGACAGACCTCATTTTCGCGGTCATCGAGACGGCCTATGGCAATGACGGCAAGGCACCCGAACCCCGTAAGACCAAGCTCGGTCGCACTCACAAGGGCGATGCCAAGCGGGTCGCGCGTGAGGCTGAGCATGGCGCCAGCGGTCCTGCCACCACAGTCACGGTCGCGCAGGCGCTTGAGGCGAAGTATGGCGTCATGGCCACCTTCTACGAACAATATGCCGACCAGATCACGGGCGCGCTCGTCCATTCGATCGAGGGCGCGCTTGAGGACATTTATGCGGGTTCGCCGAACGTCGATCCCTTCGCCGAGGCTGGGCAGGAAATCATGGAAGGCTTCCGTCACTTCCTGATGAGCGGTGAGATCGAAACACTTGGCATCCCCGGCGTCCCGACGAAGGCGGCACAGGAGCGTAAATCGTCGCGGTTCAAGAGCGGTAAGAATCCGAACGAGAGACCGAGTTTTGTAGACACGTCGCTCTATGAGAACTCATTTAGAGCAAGTGTCGAATGAGCGTCTCCGAATCCACTTCAAACCAAGGCCAGATGGCCGGCGCACTCTCCGCCGGCTTGGACGTCATCGACCTTGATCAACTCGTCCACTTCACCCGCTACCGGCGCGTGGTGCTGCCTGCCGATGGCTTCGTCTTCTGGGTCCGCGCCGACATCCTGAATCCGAGCGCCTTGCCGAACAGCGGTGCCGTCAACAGCGTGACGCCGAACCAGATCGGCTATGCGGCGGTCCCGGCATCGAACTTTGACGCGCGTGGTTCGCTTCACCGCACGACAGTAAACACGCAAGGGCTGGACGAAAGCTTTTCCACCCACCGGATCATCTTCACCTCGAAGGACGAGGTAGACGATCTGTCCGACATCGCCCCGGACGTGATGTATATCGGCGTGATCGACGGCCAGCGCTTCGCCTTCTCGTCCCGCAATATGTGGTATCGGCAGGCGGCGCTCTATCACTATGCCGGCGATGCGGTCTATCCGACCCTCGCCACGCAGGTGATCGATAACCCGGCGGATCTCAATGTCACCGATCCCGTGGTCTCGAACTCGCTGCCGATCTGGCTCGGGCTCAACAAATACTTTCCCGCCTATCCCTCGATGCTGGTCCCCGACAACATCACGCCCCCCTATGCGGCGATCCATATCGGGGAGGACGACACGACACCGATGCAGGCCGGGGCCTTCCATGACAAGACGGGCTCGCGCTGGCAGCTTGCCAAGGACGTGGTCAAGATCACGACCTATGGAGTCCGCAACGACACCATCATGGATTGGCTCGACGATCTGCATGATTACACGCTCGGCCATCCCGATATCCTAGGCGTCATGAACTCACCGATTCCGCGCGATGCCAAGCGGGGCCAGGTCGAGATCAGTGCGCTCGCGCAGAAGAAGGTCATCACGATCGAAGCCAGCTATTATCAGAGCCGCATGAGAGAATTGTCGCAGCAGCTCATCACCCGCGCTTTCATCGATCACTTCATCACCCCCACCGTGTCATTCGTTTCTTAGAAGGAGCCACTATCATGGGCCAGAATCTCGCAGCACAGACCGCCCGCCTCGCCGCTGGTGGCATCGGTTTTCCGGCATTGGACGCCGCAAGCAATCTCTCGACGTCGCTGAACAATCAGACCCATCAGCAGATCGCGGCCTCGCAGACCAAGACGCTGCTGGGTGCCACCGGCGCGGTGAACGATCAGCTCGACGGCATCCTAGTCGTGCCGGCCACCACCAGCCCCGGCGCCATCTCGCTCTATGATGGTTCCGGCAGCACCGCGATCGTACTCTTCACCGGCGGCGCGACTTCGGTTGCGGATCTCAAGCCCTTCTTCGTGCCGATCCGGTCCCGTGCTGCCACGGTCGCGACGCCCGGATGGTATGTGACCACGGGTGCGGCGGTCTCGGTAGTCGCGGTGGGTAACTTCACCTAACCGCTAGGCTGTTGTATGAACGCATTCTGATCAACCGAGGTATCGCCGATGACCACCGCAATCGTGACCGTCAATGCCTCGGTCGTTCTCGCACCACAGCCCAATAATCTTCAGCAGACCGGCGCGCTGATCTCGCAAGGCGGCAGCACGTTGGCGGCTGGGACGTCGCAGCTCGTCAGCAAGGATAGCTGGAGTGCGCTGATCGCTCCGCCGCTGACCCTCACCAGTCTGGCATGGTCTGGCAGCGTCGTGACGGCGACGACAACGGCCCCTCATGGCTGGACCACTGGCGATGTCCTGCCGGTCGTGATCGCGGGTGCGGTCCCGACCGGCTACAACGGCAGCTTCACCGCCACCGTCACGGGCGCTAGCACTTTCACTTATCCGCTGGTAGCGAATCCGGGAGCCGAGACGACACCAGGCCGCGTCACGCTGGGATCGGTCTCCGAACTGACCGCGATGGCAACCACCTATTTCGCCGGCAATGGCGTGCCATCGGTTTATATCCTCGAACTCGGTGAAGGAACCGCGACCGAGGGCGTAGCGGACCTGACAGCCTATATGACGAGCGTGCTGGGCACGACGTTTCAGATCTACGCCTTCCTGATCCCGCGCCTGTGGGACGACAATTCAGCCTTCTTGACGCTCTGCAACAATAGCACGGCCACGAACGCCTTCACCTACTTCTATGTCACCACCACGGTCGCGAATCGGGCCGTCTATTCGGGGCCTGGCTACAAGTGCGTCTATGCCGAGGTGGAGGCGCCTTCGATCGCGGCTACCGAATTCTCGTTGGCCTCGGCCTTCGGGACGGCGCTCAAGGCCAATCCGTCCAGCACCAACAAGCTGCCGCCCCTCACTTACTCGCCGAGCTTCGGCACGACTGCCTATCCGATCAAGGGCAATCAGACGATATTCGAGCAGCTTGCGACCGCCAAGGTGGGATGGATCGGGACGGGCCAGGAAGGCGGGATTTCCGGCAACATCCTTTTCCAGGGCCTGATGTCGGACGGCAATTTCTGGAACTTCTGGTATTCGACGGACTGGATGCAGCTTCAATCGAAGCTGGCGCTCGCCAATGAAGTGATCAACGGTTCGGCGTCGAGTGTGAATCCGCTTTATTATAATCAGCAGGGTATCAACAGGTTGCAAAATCGCGTTGTCCGGGTGGCGAATACTGGCTTGGCGGCAGGGCTTGGCAATGGACAGGTCATCTCGACGCAGTTACCGGTCAATGACTTCCTCGCGAACTACAATGCAGGCGCATATAACGGCCAGATCGTCATCAATGCCGAGCCATTCCTTGCTTATACGGATGAGAATCCGAATGATTATGGGCAAGGCAAGTATGGCGGACTGTCTTGCGTCTGGATTCCGCAGTTGCCGTTCCTTTCGATTTTCTTCAATCTTCAGGCCACGACGCTTTTGGTTGGCGGTTGACAAGTAATAATGCGGGTTTTTCTTTACAGGGAATAATAAGATGGCCTCACCCCTCCAACAGCAAGGAACGCTTAATCGCGGTTTAGTCAGCGTGAGCGTCATTCAATTTCCAAATTTGAATTGCACAAGCGGATTTTTTGGGACTAAGCTTGCTCGTATCTCTTTTGAAGGAGAAACAAGCGATTATATCCCGACTTTGACTGGCGCAGTTCCATCTCCAAGATTATTCCAGATTGGAACCATCGCATTTTATCTTAACAAGTCACAAAGCCTGGCGGCGGCGTGGGAACAGCAGCGCCTCACCAATGCCCTTATTGGCGATGTAAGCGTCGTGACAGACTCTGCAGTGTTGGGAAGCTATTATTTCCAAAATTGTGTTCTTGGTAATATCGCTGATCTGGACCTAACTGGCGAAAGCAACGATTTCCCTGTCATGATCAAGGGCGTCTATACCGTTAACAATTCGTTGTTCGCCTGATGGTCACGATCAACCGCAACCTAAACCTCGTCATCCCGATCTCGCGCGGAGAGACGGAGAAGCTATACATCCACTCCACGCCGATCATGCCAGAAACCTTCGAGCGCTATCATCTGGTTCTCGCAAAAACATTCTCCGCCTTCGCCGAAAATGGCATCGTGGTCACGAGCGCGCCGAGCATTGCCCAGATGGTGTTGAAGGACGTTGCCACATCGACTTATCGCAGTCCGGGCTTGAACTGGTGGGATGGCCCCGATGGCGTCGGAGGCGAGGGCGGCCTGTTGGCAGAGATGGTGCGGCTCAGCAACATCATCACGGCCAGCGGCGATGGCTGGACCACGATGCCGCTTCAGACGGCGCTGGACCGCAAACTGATCGATGCGGAAGAGAAGTCCGAGGTGCTGAACATCCTGACTTTTTTTACAGTGGTCTCCCGTGTGCCGCCGCGAGCGGACCGGGATCGTCTGGTCCGTGGAATGGCTGCGATATACGAACTGCTAACTACGTTCTCGAATGCTACGGAATACGCGGCTTCTTTGAAGACATCGATGCCAGACGAGATTATTGGCGAGAATGTCCCAGCGTAATATCCGCAACTCTGGACTGGCTTGCCGGATCGGGCTGGCGCGAGTATTTTTCCGACAAGGGCAAGCCTTGGGATGAATATCCAACGGCGGAGGCATTCCGCCAGCGGCATCTCGCGGATGGCCTGACGGCACTGGCGACCATCTTGGCGCGGCGCAGGTAGGGGGATTGACGAGTGGCCGGCACGCCTATCCTTCGCATACCGGTGGACGACGGGGCCTTTAAGCGCTTCCTTGATACGTTCAATAAATATCAAGCGCAGGTCAAGGCGCAGCCCGAGGCATGGAAGGGTTCGACTGAGGCCATCACTTCTGCCGTCGCGGCCGGTGCGGCATTCGCAGCGGAGATTGCTCATCAGGCCGAAGAAACACGGCGGCTTGCTCAAGAGGAAACCGCACGAGACAAGGCCATGTCCGATGCTGCACGGCGCCGCCGTCAGGAGGACATGGAGGCCAAGAAGCGCGAAGAAGAGGCGGCGGAGCGGCGTAAGAAAACGATCGATCAGGCGCGCGATTTTGGCCGAACCGTCACGGATCTCGCCATTGGTCTCGGCAAGTGGACCGTCCTCGGCGGTGCCACCGGCCTGATCGGCAGCGCTATGGGATTATTTGGTCTCGGTAGTATGTTGGCTGGTGTGGGCAATGATCGCCGTGCCGCGATGGGCATGGGCGTCTCCATGAGCCAGCGGCAGGGCATGGGTGTACAGATGCAGCGCTATTTTGACGTCAATTCGACGTTGGAGAATGTCGCGAACGCACAGGCTGACCCGACAAAATGGGGTGCCTTCCAAATGATGGGGGTCAACCCCAATGGCGAAACGGCCGAGACGACGCGTCAACTTGCCATAGCGGCACGCCGCATGTTCAAAGCCGATAAGGGCAATCTTGCGCTTGCGGGTGCGCAGGGTCTGACACAATTCTTCTCGCCTGATGATCTGCGGCGCATGGCTGGTGAGAGCAATGGTCAATTCAATCAGTCGATTTCAGAAAGCCGACGCTATCAAGGCCTTAACGATGAAGTCGGCCGCAAGTGGCAGAACTTCATGGTGACGCTCGATACGGTGAAGCTGAAGTTTGAAAACACGCTCATCAAGGGCCTGACGCATCTCGAAGATAGCGGCGCCCTGGACAGGATCGTTACGAGTTTCGGCAATCTGGCCAATGATGTGTTGAACCGCATCGATTGGAAGGCTTTCGGCGATGGTGCCGATAGCTTCGCCAAATATCTTGGCTCACCGAAATTCCAGAAGGATTTTAAGGAAATTATCGATGATGTAGGAATGTTCGCCCACAAGATGGCTTCCGCGCTTCGGTTTCTCGGACTCATCCCAGACAAAAATGATCCTGGCCCGTTGGAGAATCGCGCGCCGGACGGAACGCCGATCGGGAGTGGAAACTTCAAAGGCGCGACTGTCGGCACGAACAAATATGACGCGCTGGCGGTCCAATGGGCCGGTAGCCAGTTACAGAAAGCCGGATGGACCGCCAATCAGACCCGAGGCATTATTGCGAATGTCGAGGCGGAGAGCGGTTTCAATCCCTTTATATCTGGCGATAACGGCAAAGCCTATGGGCTTTCGCAATGGCATGCCGATCGCCAGGCCCAATATGCCAAACTGTATGGCCACACTATGCAGTCGGTTAAAGATCCGACCCAGGCACTGCGGGAGCAGCTCGGCTTTATCCATTGGGAGCTGAACCATACCGAAAAGCGGGCAGGCGATGATTTGAAAAGGACCATGAGCGCCTATGCGGCCGGCAGCACTGTTTCACGTGAATATGAACGTCCCAAAAGCAGGCTTGAAGATGCGCGCAGAGGCGTGAATGCGGCGGTGACGGTCAATATCAAAAACCAGACAGGCGCGAGCGTTGCCACAACCGCAAACTCGGTTGCGGGCGGCTGATATGGCACGCAGTGATTTCCAACTCAGCTATGAGGTCTCGCCCATCATCTTGGTTGGCGGCATTGCCGGCACGGGCATGCTGCCCATTGTGTCATTGCTGGATTCCAGGAACTATTCGGCAGGCGTCCTCAGCAGCTCGGATGCGGCTCAGATTGCCGATACCTTTGGACATTTCCGAGTGCTGGGCGGCGGTACTCTCATGGACAATGAAACGGCTCATTATCCGCTCGCCAATCAGAGCGTGGCTGCGAATGCGATCATCACTAATCCGTTGCGGGTCAGCCTCGAAATGCTGGTGCCGGCCAATGACGAGATTACTTTTAGCCAGCGGCAGTCCATCATGACGGCGCTCAAGGGCACGCTGGACAGCCACACCGCGCAGGGCGGCTATTACAATGTTTCGACCCCGAGCTACATCTATCAGGGATGCCTGCTCGTAACCTTGGTAGATGGATCAGAGGAAGGCACGGGTTCTCAGCCGCAAGAACGTTGGATCTGGAATTTCGAACAGCCCCTGATCACGCTCGCGGCGGCACAGGCGGCACAGAATCAGGTGATGTCCAAGATTTCCGGGCAGACCCAGAATGCTGGCGATCCGCCGGGATCCAAGCCTATCCAGACCGGCATATCGAGTCCATCTTCCAACATCGTCCAGAATACCGTGCCAGCAGCCAGTGGTCCGCAGGGATCGAATGTTGCCTCCACTACCACACCGATCGGCACCACCAATCTGTCATCGGTCAGTCCGATTACGCCGGGGAATTGAGATGGCGACACTCACCCAATTCACCCCGACGATCAATCAGAACTTCAGCTTCCTGCCGACGCTGGATGGCCAGCAATATAATGTCATCGTGACCTGGAACCTGTTCGGGCAGCGCTGGGTGGTTAATGTCTATACGTTGGGTGGAACGCTGGTGCTTCAGAAGCCTCTGCGCGGGAGTCCGCCGGATTATGATATTGACCTGATCAAGGGATATTTCACCACCAGCACAATGATCTTCAGGGCCGATTCCAATAACTTCATCGTTGCGCCCTGATGTCACGCTTCTATCGCATCACCGTAGGGCCAGAAGTGGCCACACCGATCGGCGGATCAAGCCCGAGCAATAATGCTGGTGCGACATGGACCAATCTCGTCAACGGCAAGGCGGATCTCGGTGCCCAGATGGTTGAGTTCGATATCCCTGTCGTGGCTTTCGATGCCCCGTCTGGTCAGGCCTTCGTGCGCATCTGGGGGCCAGCCAAGGCCCAGATCGGACAGGCTTCGGATTTCAATGGCGCGCCGATTAGCGTCTATGGCGGTATGCAAGCCGGTCTTCCTCTCGCCACGGCAGCGGCATCCCAATCGGGACTGTTGCTCAAGGGCCAGATTTATCAGGCATTTGGCAATTGGCAGGGCGTCAATCAGACATTGGACTTTGTGGTCATCACCGATGGGGGCGCCACACAGTCACAGCCAGCCAATCTGGCCTTCACGTGGAAGCAGGGTCAGAAGCTGGGCGATGTAGTGACGCAGGTTTTGCAGACGGCCTATCAGGACAAGAAATACAAGGTCAGCGTCAACATCAGTCCCAACCTCGTGCTGACGCAGGATGAACATGGGGTCTATCAGACGATCGAGCAATTCTCCGCCTATGTGAAAGGCGTGAGCCAGGACATCCTCGGCGGTGATTATTCGGGCGTCAGTATCACGCTCGCCAATGACACCTTGAAGGTTTTCGACAGCACGGCGGCGAGTACGGCGCCCGGCATAACGATCGCGGAACAGGACCTGGTCGGACAGGTGACGTGGCTGGACGCCTTCACGATCTCCTTCAGCACTGTGATGCGCTCCGATTTGCAGGTGGGATCGATCATCACGCTTCCACAACTGGCCGGTCTACAAGCCGTGACCGGCCAGCAAAGCCAGAGCAACGCGCGAGCTAAGAATACCTTCGCGGGCAATTGGACAGTCCGCTACATGCGTCACGTCGGCAACTCACGCGCACCCGATGCACAGAGCTGGATCAGCACCTTTCAGGCGTTCAGCAATGGCGCCTCGCCGGCCGCTACCTCTGTGGAAAATTCATCGGCGTGAGCAGCAATGAACAAAAGACTCCGCTCGCTCAGAGCCTTAATAAATTCGGTGCCGCAAAGGCGCGCGATGCCACGCAGATGCTCGGCAAGGGCCTGCCCTGCACGGTCGCGCAGGTTATCTCGCCCGGCATCGTGCTGGTGAACTTCGAGGTCGCGACCACACCTTTTACGCTCCCCCAGATCAAGATGCCGGTCAGCAAAGACCCCTATGTGCAGTTGCCGATCCAGGTCGGGGATAAGGGCGTGGCGCTGTCGGCTGGGTTGCGAACCGGCGCATTGACGGGCCTAGGTGGCGGCACCCCGAACCTTCAGGATACAGTCGGCAATCTCTCCGCCATGACGTTTTTCTGGCTCGGCCACGCCGATGAGGAGTTCCTTGATCCCGAAGCCTATACGATCTATCGCAACATTACGGCCACACCAGACAAACTTGGCTTTTTCGGTGCACCCAAAGTATCGAAAGCCACGCTGCCTCCCGCCGCCACGGATCTGCCTACAGTGATCACATTGGCGAATGCGATGCGATCCTATATCATCCTCCTTGGATTGGCGGATTGAGATGGGGGAGACACGCCATTAGGACCTGGGGGCGCGTACCGAAAGGCTCAAACAACCCGTACAGCAGTGCGATCGGGTCCTTTGAGATTGGCCTGAGCCCCATCGGCAACAGCCCGGAGGATTATGTTTGGGTTGAGGTCTCGACTGACGCGAACGGCTATAATGATGCTGTGTGGCTCACCACGTTGGCGCAGGTGCTGCAGCTCGGCCTGAATGAAAGTCCCATGTTCGGTAATTATGGCATCCCGGCTCAGCAGAGCGTGGTGACGCAGGTGTTGCCGGATTATTATGTGACCGTGACCCAACAGCTATTCGCCGCCTACTTCATCGCGCTGATCGTCACCAAGCTATCGGCAACCGAACCGAAATATGCCATTAACGCGACGGCGAACCCAGGGAGCATTTTAATGGATCCAGTACCGATATGAACAAAAATGGCTGATCCAACGATCACGATCGGAATCACGGTTGGGGCAACGGGGGCGCAGCAGACGCCACCTGTTACACTATGGTCGAATTTAATTACGACCGTGGCCGCACTTGTGCCGGGATATACAATTTTGCCCGCCGGTCTCATCGAGGATCTCGCCAGCACGGCCACCTATGCCATTGCGCTGATCGATAGCGCCGCCGTTGAGACCATCAACTCGCTCACGCCCTTCGCGGCCAATCCATATGTCCTTCAAGAACTTGGCAATATCTATGGTGTTCAGCCGGGTCTAACGGCCAACACATCTGTGTTCGTGGTATTCTCATCCAATACCCCAGGTGTGCAAATACCTATCGGTTATCTGGTGTCCGATGGGACGAACCAATATGCAGTCCAAGATGGAGGCGTAATCGAAACGGACGGCAATTCCGCTCCCCTATTCTGTGTCGCCACCCTATCTGGCAGCTTTGCCGTCCCAGCCAATAGTGTCACGACGATCATATCGAGCATCCGTCCCGGCATCACGCTGACGGTCACGAACCCGCAGGTGGGCACTCCGAGCGCCGGCCCGCAGACGCAGGAGCAATATGCCGCACAGGTGTTGCAGGCCGGTCTGGTCTCGGGTCAAGGCAATGCCAGCATGGCCAAGACGCTGTTATCCCGCATTCCGGGTGTGCAGCCGCGCCTGATATCCGTCCGTCAGATCAATGGCGGCGGCTGGGAAGTGATCTGCGGCGGCGGCGATCCCTACGCTATCGCGAATGCCATCTACAGCAGCGGCCTCGATATCTCGACGCTGGTGGGATCGACCATCGGCATTACCGCGATCACGAAAGCCAATCCGGGTGTTGTGGCGACCAACCTCAACCACGGCCTCGTGACCGGCCAGACCAATGTCCATATCGCGGGCGTGCTGGGCATGACGGCGGCTAATGGCGGTCCCTACACGGTCACGGTGATCGATGAGAGACATTTCAGCTTCGGTGTCGATACCACGGGCTTCGGAACCTATACCTCGGGCGGCATCGTTACCCCCAACGCCCGCAATATCTCGGTGAGTCTGAGCGATTATCCTGATACCTACACGATCCCCTACGTGAACCCGCCGAGCCAGACGGTCATCATCCAGCTTGCGTGGAACAGCATCAGCCCGAACTTCGTTTCCGACACGGCGGTATCGCAGCTCGGTACGGTAGCGTTGGTCAACTATGTCAATGCCATTCCGGTCGGGGCGCCCATCAATCTGCTCGCCATGGATGCAGTCTTCATCCAGGCTGTGCTGGCGCTGTTCGGCGGCAATGCCTCGCTGATTAGTGCGCTGGATTGGACCATCAGCATCAACGGCGTCTCGACGGCGCCGGATGCGGGCACATCGCTTATTCATGGTGATCCCGAAAGCTCGTTCAACATCACGGCCAGCGCCGTGACGATCACACAGATATGACCGCCGGAATCACCACCGTTTGGCCGCCCACCGGCCCTACGTCGATCCAGAACGTGATTCCCTCGTATCCGTACACGACATACCAATATGACGACGAAGTTTCGGCATTCTTCACCGCCTACAACATCTATGCGCAGGCCTATGTGGACTGGTTCAATGCCCTGAATCTGCCCATCTACACGACCGATCCCGTGCAGGGTCCGCTGCTCGATTGGGTGGCGGCTGGCCTCTATGGGATCATCCGTCCGGGGCTTCCCACCAGCATCGGCAGTCCCCCTGAAGGGCCGGTCAATAGTTTTCCGGTCAACGCCCTTCAGGTCAATGGCTATCGGCCGGGCCTGCCCGAGACCTTCACGGCGACGAATGATGATACCTTCAGGCGGGTTATGACATGGGCCTTCTATAAAGGTGACGGCAAGACCTTCACGCCGCGATGGCTCAAGCGTCGGATCAACCGCTTCCTGAATGGCGTCAATGGCACGAATGTCGTCAACGATACGACATTCGATATTTCGTTTGCGCCGACCGGATTCAAGGCGTGGACGGTAACTTTGCCCACTTCCACATCATCGCAAATATTCAAGGCCGCCGTCGAAACCGGCGCAATAGAGCTGCCTACCCAGATAATTTTCACGATCACGTTGGTGTGACCAAGCGAGGCAATCATGAGCACTGAACAGTTCTCCAATAACGCCACTACGACGCTAGGTTCGTCCGCATCATCGGGCACGACCACCATCACGGTCGCGAGCGGCACCGGCAGTGAATTCCCCAATCCGACTGGCGGCCAGTTCTTCAGCGCAACCCTATGGGCGGCCGGCAGTACGACTGGTACGCCGAATGAGATCGTATATTGCACAGCACGTTCCGGCGATACCATGACGGTTGTGCGAGGCCGCGAAGGCACGACCGCGCAGGCGTGGGCGGTGGGGGATACATTCGCCAACTATCCCACGGCGGCGTGGTATAATGGCGTTGCATCCATCACGGATATCCAGTCCCAGTTTGGCAATTCCGCGACCGATAGTGGGACCGCCAATGCGGGCGTGGTCACGCTAGCACCTGTGCCGGCGGGATTATCCTCACTGCTTCTATCCCCGATCCGCATCTTCAAGGGAGGTGCCGCAAACACGGGGGCATATACGATCAACGTGAATGGTCTTGGCGTCCATGCCGTGACGATCAACGGGGCCGCGATCCCGGCTGGGAAATTGCCAGCGAGCCAGATATTCGAGGTCGTCTGGGATGGGACAAACTTTGAGCTACTGAGTGCCGCCGGTCCAAGCGGTGGTCTGATCGCGCTGCGCGTATTCACGAGTTCCGGAACCTACACACCCACGGCCGGCACCACCTCGATCGAGGTCACAGCAGTGGGCGGCGGCGGCGGCGGCGGCGGGTCTGCGGCTATGTCGGCCAGCCAGTTCGCAGCAGCCGGCGGCGGCGGCGCGGGTGGCACTTCCGTCTCGCGCCTCACCACGGGCTTCAGCAGCGTGGCCGTGACGATCGGGGCTGGCGGTGCAGGCGGCACGGGCGCTGCGAATGGCAGTGCGGGCTCCGCAACGTCCTTTGGCTCTGTAGCGGCCAATGGTGGCGCAGGCGGTTCTTTCGCCAATGCTGCCGCCATTGCATCAACGCAACTTGGTGGCGGGGGTGGGACAGCAAGCGGAGGCTCTATCTTCAATAGTATCGGCGGAGCCGGCGGATCGGCGATTGCCTTTGGTTCAACCAATCTCGTCAGCGGTTCGGGCGGCAACTCCACACTTGGCGGCGGAGGCCCAGCGATTGCTGGAACAGCGAACGGCCAGAATGGTCAGGGCCCAGGCGGCGGCGCCAGCGGTGCAGTCGGACAGAATTCTGCGACAGCGCAGGCTGGCGGAACCGGGGCAAACGGCATCGTGATCGTGCGAGAATATGCATGACTATGATCCTCACGCCTCGCGTCATTGCTTTTGTTTTGACAGAGGAAGCCATTGGATTATCAGCATATTTGGATTCAGCCGGCTATTGGACGTGGGCAGGAGGAATCGCCCAAACGAGCGGCGTGGACGTGAAGGCGCTCTATAAGGACAAGCCCCAGACACTGCGGACATGCCTGATCGCCACCATCGACATGATGCGCCGGACATTCCTGCCGCCAACCCTCGCGGCCTTCCCCGGACACGTCCTGACAGAGAACCAACTGGCCGCCGCACTGTCCTTTAGCTGGCGCAACGGACCCGCACAGGAGGGCCATGCCAAGTGGGTGGAGGCGTTCTTGTCGGGAGACCTCAAGTCCGCTAAAACGCTCTATATGCAGTGGACGGATCACGGGGCTGAAGTGAACCGCGCCACACGTGAGCGGGACTTGTTTTTTGACGGTGTGTGGCCGAGCGACTTGCGGACGAGGGTCTTCACCGCAAGCGCGCCCAGCTACAAACCAGTGGGGGGCACGATGGTTGATGTCATTCCGACGCTGAAGCAAATCTTGGGGGTGGCATGATGGCTGATTCCGGTCCTATCCAGATCAATCCCTCGCCCGTCACGTCGCAGGTCTATACGGGCCTGCGCGATGTCGCGATTCTGCTCTCGGGCGGAACGGCGCTGTTGGGATATCTCTCGAAGCATGATCTGGCCGGCGCGATCGACTGGCTTCAGAGCAACGCTGCCGTGCCCTTCGTTGCAGCCTGCATCACGATCGGCACCTTCGCCTACCGCCAGTGGAAGGCCCGCAAGGACAAGGCAACTATCGTCACGATCGCGGAAGAGGCACCCAACAGTGTCGCGGTCGTGACCCCGAAATAGGAAAATACCATGCGGCTCCTGAAATCCTGCATCCCGATCACCGTCGCCCTCTCGCTGGGGGCCTGCCAGACCACCGGCAGCATCAAGACCACGAGCATGCAGGTCGTGATCGGATGGGATAACTCTTATATCGCGGCCTCCAAGGCGGGGCAGGATCTGGTCACGCTCGGCAAGCTCGACGCCGTCACCTATCACGATCTCAACCGCAAGGCCTATCTCGCCCTGACGGCGCTGCGGGCCGCGCAGACCGCTGGCACGACGGCCGATATCGCGACTGCAACCGCGAACCTCGCCATCGCGATTGCGGCCATCTACGCCATCAAGGGGAATTGACATGGACCTCGCCGCCATCCTCGCCATCCTGCAACTGGCGGGCACCGAAACCCCGGCCTTTATCGCGCTCTTCAATGAGGTGAAGGCCGCATTCGGGACCAGCGATCAGGCAACGCTTCAGAAGATGCTGGACGATGCCAACGCGCAGGCGGATGCGCAGTATAATGCCTCCGAAGGCACCGCCAGCAGCTAATCGCCTTCGCCCGAATTTGGAGATTATCCATGACGTTTCGATCCAAGTTTGGGCTTCTCGCATTTCTTCTGATGGCGGCTAGTTCGCTTGCCGCTCAACAGACCGTCGTGGTGCCGGTAATCCGTGATCAGGCGGGGCTGATCAAAGGCGCCGTGCCATCGATCCTTGTCGATGAGACTGGTGCCTATGTGGCGGCTGGTGGTGGTGGAGGCGGCGGGGGTGCCGTCACAGCTGCGGCGAACAGCTACGCGCTAGGCTCGATCATCGACCTCGGCACGGGCGCATCTCCCGGTGTCAATACCGTCAACGGCCGGCTGGTTACGATCAACACGACGCTGGGCAGTCCATATCAGGCGGGCGGGGCCCTTCCCCTTCCGTCCGGCGCCTCCACGTCTGCCAAGCAGGATTCGTTGCTGACTGCGCTCGGTTCGCCATACCAAGCCGGTGGCGCACTGCCATTGCCTTCGGGTGCTGCCACCGCTGCCAATCAATCGACGATCATCACGGCTCTTGGATCGCCCCTTCAAGCATCCGGTACATTGGCGACCATTACCAATCCGGTCCCTCTCAAGGGACTTGCTGCGGGTGAGCAGTCTTTATCCAATCCAATCGCAGTACAGCTATCCATAGGCAGCGCAGGGGTTTCTACAGGCACTTCTTGGGCTTCTGGAACAGGCAGTACTAAAAACGCTCCATTTGTCTATTCATACAATTATGTTTTGGACAGTGCTGGCGCTGGCCAGCCCATGCCAGGCAATGCCAGCGGGGTTGTTACTCAACTCGCGTTGACGAGTAGCCGCTGGCAATACGCAGCAGCATCGGGTGGTATCAGCAACACAACGACGGCGGTGACAATCGCATCCGCTGCCGGGGGCTCGCTTCGTAACTACATAACCGGCGTTCAGATATTCTCCGATGCGCTTGGTGCCGCGACCGAGATCGCTGTTCGTGATGGTGCTGCCGGCACGGTACTATGGCGTGGTAAGATCGGAACGGGTGGCATTACTGGCGGTGAATCTGTGGTTTTTCCAGTGCCACTTAAAGGCACCGCTAACACATTAATGGAAGTCGTAACTCTGACGGCCTCTATCACGGGCGCTGTTTATTTCAACGCTCAAGGTTTCACTGGCCTTTAAGATAAGGATATCGGCCTTGAGCGATAATTTCACAACACCCGTTGCGCCGGGCACGGATTTTGCCTCCAAGGAAATAGGCAATGTCCAGTATCCGCAAGGAATAGACGTCGATGAAAGCGGCAATCCGTCGCTTCCGCAATTGCTTGCAGTTCTCGGCACGCTTGGAACACAGACTACGCTGGCTGCGGTTCTGGCGGCTATTGCGACGCTTGATGCGGGCGATGCATCGGCCGCCAATCAGATAACGGGCAATGCATCTCTAGCAACCATTGCTGCGGCACTAGCGGCATCACTCCCACTTCCAACCGGCGCCGCAACGCAAACCACGTTGGCCGCCATCCTGACCGCGATGGCAGCGCCGGTTCTGCCTATAAATCCCGCCACAATCCTTTCCGGACAGGTCAAGATCGCAGTCACCGGGACAGCCATTCAACTCCCGGCCAACGCCTTGAAAAACGGCATTTCGATATTCGCAAATCCCAATAATGCGGCGGCGCTCGTGGTTGGGCCGTCTGGTGTAACCAACACTGTGGACGGCACCGGCAATGGCGATGTTATCCAGCCGGGCGCGGCTCGCGCGTTCGGCGTCTCAAACAGCAATGCGATCTATGTCAACGGCACCGCTGGCGACTGGATTTCTTGGAGTGGAAACTGATGGGCGCGCCTTCGATTCCACCAACGGCGCCAGCCGTCCCTCCGATCATTTCTCAAAGTGTTTCCATTCCTACTGTGCTTGGATGGGATTCAACTAATTATCCGATCAAGCCATTTATTAAATGGATCGGAAATCGCGCCATTGCCGATGCTGGCATTGGTGCAGAAGCGCTTTTTGATATGTTTTCTACCGCGCGATCCGCCCCCGGCGCGACATTTTATGTTTCAGTTACAGGCTCTGATGGCAATCCAGGGACAATAGGATCTCCTTTTGCCACCCCAAAGAAAGCCGTCCAAGCTGCAAATTCTGCTGGCGTGCCGACAAAGGTCATCATGGATGGCGCCAATGGTCGGGACTGGGACTATACGAAAGTCATGTCTTTTGGCGGAACTCTTCCTGCCGTCGATCTTGCTTTTATTGCACGCAATGGTCGCATTAGGATGAGCACTCTCTTCTCTTTTTCAGCTCCCTCACTCGATGGTACTTATCCTAATTGCTATGCCGTCACAAATACCAGTGGATTAGCAACACAGCGTGTCATGGATATGCGCACGCCAGCTATCAGCGGTAATTATCTCGATCTTACTAATGTCGCAACGCCTGCCATTGCCAACATCACGCCGGGCTCGTGGTGCGAATCGGGCGGTATTGTTTATATTCGGCGGCCTGCTGGAGATCCTGTCGTTAATATCAATACACGCATTCTTCTTAATAGCGCCAACATCAAGCTGGGCGCGACGCAATGTAGCTTCTTCATGGGTGGAGAAACGACAGGAGACGGATTTGATTTGGAGGGTGGCACCGGAGGAGTAGCTGGTGGATGCCTATATTCAGGATACACAAGTCTACCAGCCTCGCGGAAAGCGGTAGTATTATTGAATTCAACATTCAAATATGCGGGGGGCGTCAACAATTCAGCGAACCAGCGCGGCGTTACGCTCGATGCCTTGCATGGTATATTCGCCTGCTACGATTGTTCAATTGATGATAATACGACAGATGGCTTCAATCTGCATAATACCGCAGTTGCTGGAGCATTGACATTTGGCCTCACTGTTCGCTGTACGATGAACAATAATGGTAGATATACCAACCAATCAAATAACGGTTGGACGACTCATGAAACGGTAATTGCCATTTCACTAGGAGATATATCTATAAACAGCCATGGTGGTTCGTTTAGATCCATTGGCACTACAAAATCATTTATCGTTGCAGCAAAATCAGGAGATTTTGGCGATATAATATTTGGTGGAGCGCTTCCTCCTACTGCCTACATGACCGATGACACCGCTCAATATTGGCTTTACGCTTGTAGTGATGAACTTCCAGCCTCTGGCCGTGCCGCATATGCCAATACTGGCAGCACGATTTATATTACAAAAGATATATTCAAAGCCACCATTGGGGGTCCAGGAACGATTGCATCATTCTAATCTGCTAACAACTCCACTCCCCCTCGGGCTGTGACCGCAGGTGCACAGCAATGGCGCATCTGCCAGTCTCTTCCCGTCCCGAACCCGAGGCGCATGACAGCAGCGACATGATGAACAGCACCAACGCGAGCGCGACGATGATCCGCATCATCCCCTCCGCAGCACGTAATAATCATGGTCTCGACCGCTCACGACCAAGCGAACTTCGCGCAACCATGCGGGCTTGACGGCCCGCGTCCGATAGAATGTCGCGCGGTGGACGGTATCGCTGAGATGTCCATTGACGGCCATGCGCGCCACGCCCTTTGCCTGCACCCACGATATGAAGTCAGGACTGCTCTTGGGCACGAGGCCCAGCGCTATGCGGCGCATCATCTCGCGGCCGGGATCGTTCTCGTTGCGGCATGAGAAGGCATAGGGGTGCTCGATCACGCCCCGCAGGCCAGACCCATAGCGGCCCGGCAGATTGGCCTTCGCACGATTGAGGTGCACGCTAGCGACATCCATATAGCAGCCGTTCCGATCCTTCGCACCGCGACACTCGCCCCATAGGTTCTGGGTGAGGACATAGACGAGCTGGTCATGCGGCGACAACGGGGACCGCCATGGCTCGTGATGCGCGCGATAGGGCGCCGCATCATCCAGCGCGATCGTGACCCCGTGTGGTCCCTCATGGTGCGGCGTCAAAAGGGATAGAAACGAAGCGCAGAACGCGCCTATAGTCCTGATAGCCATTTCGATGATCTCCCTCATCGTCGGTTAGGCGGTGCATCCAATTTGCCGTTAGGTGCATCGCCGCCCTTGCGGGTTCATCCGCTTTAAGGCGGTTCTCTAAACATCGGGTTAATCAAAAAACGGCCCGCGAGATTGATCCAGCGGGCCGCTTAATTTTCGTCAGTCGCCAAGATTGACCCGACCTGTATAGCGGGCTGGCGACCAACTGTCATGCGATGATCATTCGCCACAACATCGAGACAATTCCTACCCAAAGCAGTACCGACGCCAGCATGATGATCCGCAAGCTCATATCCGATCCTCTCCTGAGCACCCCGGATTTCCCGGTGGCGCATTTAATCAGAGAAGCAAAACAACTACGGATCACGCGCTAAAGGCTATGCATACTCCGAACCGAAATATACCGGAAGAGCCGTTAGCTGTTTGGGCGGCCCATCGATCTTGATGCCCGTGCCAGCGTCGATCGGGCAACCACCGCTCCCACCGTAATACCAGACATTGGACAGGCTTCCCGTACCGGAGAACTGGTGATTGCGAACCCCAGCGCCATCCTGTGCGAATTCGCAATCCACGAACCCGATATTATCCATGAAGAGACCTTTGGGAAAATTGCCGTAATTGCGCAGTAGGCCGCCATAGCCCTTGGTCTTGATCATGCCGCGCACGAACGTGATATTGCACTGATAGGTCGGAACCCCGTACCCATCCATCTTGAAGCCGAACAGGCCAACACAAGGATCGATGAGGGCTGGCGGCGAATCGATGATCGCGAGATTCCAAACAAGAACCTTCGCATCTTGTGCCGCACCATCGAAATCGCCCGGCTGTTTTCCACCAATGCCGAACTCGCAACCATCCTGCTCCGGGCCACCTGTGACTTTCCGCAAATCAGCCGCACCGGGAGATTTCAGCACGATATCGTGCATTGATAGGCCGAGCGTCTTCCAATATCCCGCGTTTGCGTCCTCATTTCCGCCTAGGCCCTGTACATGGTCGGATAAGATCCAGCCGATGTCGAGACCGCAAACCTTGCCGACTGAATCTTTGGGGGACGAGACCGAGGGAAAGCTCGCGGCCTGATCGTTGCGCCAATCCCAGATGACCGCGCTATTGGTATCAACATGCTCAGGCCCATCCTGGATATAGGAGCCCGTGATATTATGCATGGCGCCATTCTGGCGGCGAATGAGTTTGTGGACAGGATTTTCGATCCCGAACTTGAAGAGCGTGTGCTGACCGTGGCTGTTGTTCAGCGGCTGGAGCCGCCCATTAGCTGCCGTGCATTTCTCCCACAAGACGTCGCCCAACCATCGGTCGGGATTGACGGTGGTGTTGCACAGTAGGCCGCCATATGTGCCCACCAGATGCCAGCCACCTGCAATGACGGGAGCGAGGGTAAGGCTATCGGAATTGGCCTGTCCGACCTGCTCGCAATTGGTGAAATCACAATCCACGATGTCCCAAGTCGGTCCTTCGCCGCCGACAATGAGAGGATATTTCTTCGTGTCGATTGAAAGGCCAACACCCTTATTCTTGGACGATGACATGCCCATGCCCTGCGGGACCGCGCGCGCGAACCCGTAGGCGTCACCAGAATGATAGCTGTATGGGGCAGGATTGATCGATGGGATCGCGATGTCGAAGATGTCGCCAAACCCGACGAACTCAATCCCGCGCGCGATATGGTCTCCATCGACCGCATAGAGCAATGCTGGCGTGAGTTGGGATATCTGGCCCGTATAAGTCAGCTTTGGCTTCCGGCCGCCTATTGCTTGCCCATAGAGCGCGACCTGATGCCGGCATAGATCCGCCGAGGTTACGCTCATATCCACGTCAACGATGATGGCCTTTCCGACATTCGCATCGAGGGCGGCGCCCAGCGACTTGTAGGTTGATAGCTTCGGAAACTGACTTGGAGGCGCAGTATAGACGGGCGGCAGGAATGGCGGCCGGAACCCAGCACCAACTGGGCGCGTGCCGGGAGACGTGACGGGCGGTGTGACCGGCGGCACAACCACGGGCGGCACCGTCCCCGCAACCGTCAGCGTCCAGCGCGGCGACTGCCCGACCGCGCCTTTGCTGTCCCGGACCTGTGCGATCAGATTCTTGAACGCACCCGCGCTCTTGAGCGGACCCGTCACGGTCGCGTCATTGCCATTGACGGTGATGATCAAGCCGGGATTGGAGCCTTTGAAGCCCGCTGCGACATAGGGTGGTGTTCCGCCCGTGATGGTGAATGTGGCGCTGTAGGTTGAGCCGACTGGGGCTTTCGTGGGCGGAGTCCCGGTGAGGATTGGAGTGGTCATGATGGCGTTCCCTGATTGGCTGAGACGGTGTACGCTTATTTTGGCTGTGGACCTATGGCGGTCTCGTGCCTATCCATGCCTAGCCTCCTCACGAGTGCGGCATCGATCATGGCGCGCCAGATTTGTAGGGCAGCGATTGGTATCGGGACGGTCGACGTGATGTTGGCGCCGATCTCTACCATCTCTGGCGTAGGCTCGCGCATAGCCTCGATCGCGACAGAGGCCATTCTCAAAGCGGCCTCGCGACAATCATCAAAAGTGCGGATTTCACCGGGTTCCTCATTGTCCAGGACATGCTGATGGATCGCTCGCGCTACCTGCTCCACCACCCTACTCGTCACGATCGGCCTCCAGTGCTTGGCGGGCGCGGATAAGGTCTCCGACTGAGATGAAGCACGAAGCTGCTTGGCCGCCGACCGGCAAGGGTGTTTCGTCTAACAGACCATCGATCCCAATGCCCACGATGTGCATATATGCCTGATGAAATTGTTCGCACAGCGACGCAAAAGGTTGAAGCCTCTCCCGCAACATATCTCGCTCAGCCTTCAGTGCCAGGAGCATTTCGGCGGCGCGTGGGCCATCGGGATTCCAAAGTGGCGTCCAAGTCCCAAACTCGTCGCGGACCGTGGAGGTCTCTTGCAACCGCTCTACCATCACGTCAATGTCGGTCATGGGCGCGGGCCTCCTACGCTCGGTATTGGCTTACGTGGACATATCGGCGACTGGCATGTCTGCTCGCTAGTTGGAGGACAGATGCACCCAGCCGGGATGTGTGGAATCAAGATGCCACCACTTAGGTTAGGCACACCAGGCGTCAGAGCGCGCTGGAGCTTGCAGCCAAAAGTAAGGCATTCGATCGCCGCGCATCCGCACGCCTGCACGTCTTTCATCACACCGCTCCCGAAGCTGGCGGGGATGGTAGGGGCGTCCAGTGGGTGGCTGAATCATTCAGTATGTCAGTGTCGGTTTCCCACGATGACCCCATGCCAGGTGCCGAGAACCACCAGCCAACAACGACATCAATATATTCAGGGATGGGGCTGCTCGAAATGGGCCGCCAGCCCATGACGGCAGACTGCGAACCATCTGGCCCGCAGCGTTCAACCCGAGCGTTCCAAGCCGCGCTTGCAGATGCTTCGTCCGACCCTTTTGCGCGCGGTACGACGTGACAGTCAGTCCCCACGCACGAGATCCAACAGCCTAAAGCGCTGCCTCCAAACGGGCCGCGATGGACGAGTCCCTCACCCCCACAAAACGGGCATCCCTTGAGATCGGCCGCAGCGATGGCCTGGCGATCACTCATCGCTTGTACTCCACAACAAGAAACAGCGCTAAGCCAGCGGCAACAAGTGCTGCGGCGATGGCGACGAAATAACCGCCATTCTGTGCACAGCCGCCGGAAACCATAGTGGCGGCGACGGTGCATATGCCGAGCGGAATGCAGGTATCAGCCTTGCTCACAACCGAACCCCCTTCCGCCGATAGCCCGGCTCCCCGACGACGCCGGCCCACCATTCCCAGGTGTGGCTCGTTTTGCGGGTGGTCATGCTGCGATTCCTGCAAATGACGGTTGAGCGATGTGACGTGCCGCCGATGCCGGCTGGTTGATCCACAGGACTTCGGTGCGCTCGCGGGCACCGTCTGCCAGTGCGAGACGCTCGACGCGCTCCCAGCCCGTCAGGGCATGGTCATACATCGGTGTCGGATAGCCGGAGAGGACGACCATACCTTTGAGCGTCGGCAGAAAGTCGAGCAGCTTGCGGTGATCGTCATCCGTCATCTCGTGCGCGTAATTCTTCCGCGTCGAGTTTTTCGCCTTCGACCTGGTTGCGTGGACATAGGGCGGATCGACGTAGTGCAGCGTCGTCGGCTGATCCTGTTGGGCCATGACCTCGATCGCCGGGCGATGTTCGATTACAAGGCCACGAACGCGCCATATGATCAGTTCAAGCGCCTCATTGTAGTTCGTCCAATCGCCGGCCGGCGTGGTGCCTGAGCGATTGCTGTTCGCGCGAAAGCCTGTCGGGCGCGCGTTGTTATGCCCACCCGAACCGAAGCCCATGAACGACCGGATGATGAGCCGGCGCGCCTTCTCGACGGGATCGTTCGTCGGGAGATAAGCCTCATTAAATTCGGTGCGGGCGAACGGTGTGTGCAGCACGGCGAAGTGGAGTGCCTCCGACTGCTCATCGTCCCGGATCACCCGAAACAGGTTCACCACGTCATCGTCGAGATCGTTGTAAACCTCGGCATAGGAGCGCTCTTTGCGGATCAGGACCGAGGCTGCTCCACCAAACGGCTCGACATAGGTCCGATGCGGCGGAAAGTGCGAGATGATCCACGGCGCCAGGAGCCATTTGCCGCCATGCCAACGGAGGAGCGGACGGGACGACGCGGGCATTTTCGCCATCACTCCCCCGCCTCCGCGCGCGCGACAGTGGAGATGGGTTTCCCGTGACACCGAGCCCGTGGCCCCGCGCAACCCCAACATGGATTTCTGCCGGCCGATACTTCGGCCATCACGACAACACCGCCGAGCAGGCATGTTTGCGGAACATAACCCTGCATCTTTGCCATGCCTAACTGCCAGTCGTCCTGATCGGCTTCGGCTAGCTCAAAGTAATGCGCTTTCATCACCCCACCTCCCGATCTGCGGAGCGCGCGAGGGCGGGGAAGGGCACGACGAACCACGCATCCTCGTCTTCTTTATGAACGGCTTCCGCATCTTGTCGGCGGGCATAGCGCGTCGCGCACTCGCAGTCGTCAGTCCACGCTGAAAATCCATCGCGCCATGTGCGAAACCGTCTGCCGTCACCGGATTTCACAACCCACCCTCGCAAGTCCGCTGGCGACGCGATGGCTGCGGCTCGATATTGCTCCAGAAATGCCGCCCGATCAGCTTCGGTGTGTGCCTGCCATTCTTCGGCGGTCGGAAAATGCAAGGGTTCGGCTGTTCGTGGCGGCGCGATGGTGGAGAGGATTGCGTCGGCATACACTCCATCGACCCAAATATGCTCGGCAACGAAGAATTCTGCTCTTTCATGGGGGAGCGACGGCATCACCCGCAAAGCCTCTTGGGCCTCGCGTTTGGTCGCGAAACGAGCAGCGTGGTCTACGTCGCTGGTCTGCCCGCCGAGGCAATATCTTCCGGTCAGATAGAGCGATGGTGAACAGCGGCGTTCGATTAGCCAGTGCGCATCCCGCTCCACCTCGCTCGCAGAGGGTTGGGAGGTGGCGGCAAGGCACGCTAGGACGCTAAGGGCAGGCTCTAACGCGCCCAGCACCGGCTCGTAAACGCCTTTGAGATGGCTGTTACGCTCCTTTTCGGCAAGCACGTCTTTTCGCGCCTGCTGAAGCACTCCGCGAGCTTCGATAATGCCACCGAGCGGCGTTGACCAATGGGGCGCAGGCGCGGCCTCCACGGGCTTCAAGGCGCGGATTGCATTAGTAATATTGATCGATGCGAACATTCGATCTCTGCTACTTAGAGCAGGCTGAGACGTGCACCATTTTTCCGCCACCTTAGCAGCCGCCTCGACGCCTTCCGCGAAGCCGGACGCTTGCGCCTCGGGCTGCGGTGCTGGGGATGCGGCGAGCATATCAGACCAGCGCTCACGGACATCGTCTTTCAAATCGCTCCATGGGGCCCCTCTTGGTGGGCCTTCCCATGTAGCCGCATCTACCATCGCCTCAGTCGGCTCGATCGGCACGAGCGCGTAACCTTCGGGGATCGTCACAGCCTCCGCGCGGGTGGTCTCGTCGGTCATGCGTCTTGCTCCCGGTAGCTAATCCAGACGGTCTTATCGGGCGTTTGGATGGTGTAGCTGTCTTGGCCCAAGGCCTCACGCAATCTACCGGCGATAAGAGACGCATGTCCGAACAAGCCTTCTGGGCTCATCGGGAAGCGCGGATAGTTGATGACGCCGACAATTACGCCGATCTCGTCATCCCCTCGATAAACGTAGGTCGACTCTGTTACCGTGATGCAAAAGCCAATGTCATCACAATACTCGCGGCATACCTGCTGCGCTTTCCATGGATCGCCAGCGATGAAGATGCTGATCTGATAGCTAGGGCACTCCTTGCGGATCATTTCCCGCCCTCGTTTTGATTGATGGCGGGAATTGCCACCCAATGCCGCGTGGGGAGCCATTTTTGGTGCGTGTAGGATTTCCCGCCTTCTTCATCTTCGAACTCAATGAGGGTACTGCGCGAGTTGCTTTCGATCACGACGCCTTCGCGTTCGTCAGCGAAAACGCAGCGGACCCGCTGGCGCGGTTGGTGAGGCGTTGATGGCGTGTCGTTCATAGCGAGCATACCCGGCAACCGCCGGCCTCCATGCGTTCACGGGTTAGTCGATTAAGGCTAGTAGTCGGCACGCGGCCCTCGTCGAAAGCGTAATGCAGGTCCGCCAATCCAGTGGGCCAGCTATCACGACCGGGCGTCCGATACGTGTGGCCGAACTCGGTTTCATCCGACACGGCGTCCATGAAGATATCACGGTGATCCCTCCACAGTTCGAACCACTCGCCGATGCGCTGGTGGTAGCAACGCGCGCAGTCCGTTCGGCGCGGAATGGTTATTCCGTTTTCTGCGTTGAATGCGTGAACCATCGGGTCGTTCATGCCCCATTCTCGCAAGGGGAAGCGCATGGTAACGCCCGGAATATCGTCATATGCGCCGCCCGCTCTGCCGGGCTCATCCGCACGAAGGCCGACATAGGACACAATCGGACCGTGTGCCGCTTGGCGAGAGAGCCACGCCTTATAGGGCTCGATTTTAAGCTTGCGGGTGCAGAACCGTGCCCGAAAGTTGGGAAGCATTCCCTCCTGCCGGATCAGCGCTGACAGGGTATTCGTGATCACTGGCGTAATACGCTTGCCAAGCCGATCGCCCAGCTCGCGCCAATGGTCGAACATTTCGGGAAGCTCGTCCCCGGTTGGCGTGCAGACGTAGGTATATGGGCGCGGCTCAACCTGCTGAAGCTTCACAGCCAAGCATGAGCTATCGTCACCGCCAGACAGGGCGACAACATGGCCCACGCCGTCAGCGTCACGCTCTATGAGATTTGGAACGCTCACGCCTTCACCTCCCGCGCCGAGGCGGCGAGAGCGGATGTCGGCAGCAACGGTATCGGCGCCCAAACGAACGGCCCGTCCCCAGGCCACCGTTTCCATTGAAGGCCATCATTCCAGTGCCAATGCATTCGATCCCATTGCATCACGAAAGGATACATCCACGCCGTGTTTGCAGCGGTGCGGTCAAGGCCAACAATGAGCGTGCCATCTCGGGGCGCGGTCTCGATCGATTGCCACGCCACCACGTCACCGGATGCCGACGATAGCGCGGTGAGGCGGTGGGCTATCAGTTCTGGAAGTTTAGCCCGAACCGGATCTTCATACACGCTGCCATCGTCAGATGTGTAAGCATCAGAGCCCAATGATGCAGCGATCTTGTCGAGTAAGCCTGTGTAATATTCTTCGTTGCGGCTGAACTGCGTGGCGGTTTCAACCCACGCATCCCGCTCGCGGATAGCATCTTCAAGTGTTTTGGGGATGCCTAGTTGTTCAATATAGCCAGCGAGGTTGTGTGCCTGCTCAACATTCACGTCGGTCATGATTTATCTCCAAGGGCGCTAAACCAAATCTCGAAAGCCGTTGAAGTGAGCTCCTGATCGTGCGGGATGCCGATCAGGTCGGCGATGCGATCGACCATGCGATTTTGGTCGACGTGTTCTTCGTCGAAGACACGGGCTTCCATCTCAAGCTCTTCGATCCGCCCCGCTTGCCGCTCCACCTCATCGAGCAGGGCGGGCAATGCGACCGCGATGTCCCGCAACCTATCCGCCATGAATAGGCCGTCGCTCAGGCCAGCGACATCCGCCGGCACTTTAAACCCAACAATGCGGTGCCCGCTGTCGCCACGAACCGGATGGTTGGCGAGGTTGCCCGACAGGAGGGGCTCGCATCCCTCCAGAAGCTCGCGCAGCTTGGCGGTATTCATGCGGCACCTGCCTGATTGAGAGCTGCCTTGTGTCTCGGAAGGCACGTCTTGAAATAGTGGTTAGTGCCGTGCTGCTGTCCACAGACGTGACAGCCGCCAACGGTCTTACCGACCTCCGACTTAACCGCATCGCTGCACCCGGCGCATATGTACTCATGGCCAAAGCCACCCGCTGCGTATGGATCGCAATCGCCCTGTTCGTATCGATCATCACGTTGGATGACTACATGGCAGTTGGGCGCATTACCGGCCGCGTGGGCTCTCGCATTGACGCAGCGGTGAACCTTCTTTGCGGTCCTAATGACGGGTGCGGAGACGCAGCTATCAGTCATAGCAGCGCGATCCCTTTGTCGTGCAGCGCCACATGCCCATATGTTTCGATGATCAGCCCGGCCGCAACGAGGTCACGGCGGACAGTTGGCCCGACCGGTTCCCAATCATCGTCAAAGGCCTCGATCGGGAGCAGTGATTGCCCGGTGTTGTGGATATACTGGACGTATTTCCGAAGATGATCATTTGCCATCACACGCCCTTTCCGGCGCGGGCGCGGAGGGCTAGCGAGATTATCGCCCATTCCGATGCCGCCTTTCTAAAGAGCGTGCTATACTCACCGACAGGCTCGTTTATGGCCCTGTGTGCCAGACTTATCATTTCGATCTCGACCTGCTCAGCGAGTCCCGCCATCGCTGCGCCCGCCTCTGGGGTGGTCATTTCGGATCCTCCCGCCCAGGCCGCCACCCATCGGTGACCTCATTCAGCACCATAACGGCGATCCTCGGAGGCCGCTTCTCACCCGACAGCCAAGCGTCCAGCGTCCGCAGTCCCACATGGATCAGCTTCGCCATCGGCTGACGTCGCAAGCCCGTCGCACTGAGCGCCGCTTGCGTGATCGTGGCCGTGTCGTGATTTTTCTCGTGGGTCAAAGCTCGATACCCCGCCGAATCGCATCGGCGATCTCATCGCCATGCTGGTAAAGTTCCCATGCCAAAACCGCGATGGCGAATAGGCCAACGGCGACAAAGCCAAGTTCGTAGATGATGTGCATGGTCAATATCCCTTATCTTCGCGGAGCATCTCCGCACGCTGCTCGGCCCGATATTCGGCTGCTAGGATTTTATCGTAGAGATAGTCCTGATAGCATTCCTCAAGCAGTTCATCGTCCTCAAGGAAGTGGTCTGGGATATCGCCGTCGATCCCTGTCGGCGAGATGCTGATGATTTCCACCATATCCGGGCAGGCTGGATCGACCATCGTCTGCGGCGAACCTTTGTGAATGGCGTAGACGACCTTGGCGCCAGCCTCGCACTCATTGCCCGCGCTATCGTGCCAGATCAGGATCGTGGATAGGGTTCGCTCGGTCATGACTGGTGCTCCAGCTCACGACCACGCTTGATGCCAGCGAGACAGCACTTCACGACACGGCCTTTGTCATCATATTCGCCGGCAAGCACATCATCGGTCACGCCGCGATAGAATGTCTCGGCAGCCACCTTCCGCGCCTCGATCAGATCGGGATCGACTGGGTTGGGCAATTCAGCCACGATCGCAGCCGTACGCAATACGAAGTCCTGCACGTAGTCATGCGAGCCATGCTTGACGTGATCGGCATGAAGGTCGCGGACCAGTTCCACCATCCGCTCTACCAAATCCTGGTGCAGCACGAACTTGCTCTCGACGATTCCGAGCTTTTCGAGATGGCCAAGTGCAGCCGATATCGCGTTGCTGTGGCCATTATTATGGGCAGTATCGATCGCGATCGTTGTCCTGCCTTCGGCGGCTATCTGGTGATATAGATCGCTCACGACGCACTCCCCAGAAGATGCTGAACCCGAACGCCAAGTTCAGTCGGATGCTGGACACACGCCATCATGGTGCGACCAAACCCAAGCGCCATCGGGCTATCCGCTAAACCCTTTTTGGCGAGACTATTGCGCGCTCGCGTCAGGCTTGGGTCGTAGTTGCCCTTGCCGTCCTCGCGGAGCTGGCGGAGTGCATTGCGCTCCTTCGCGGATAGCCTATCCAGCATGTTGCTGGCTTCCCAATCGATCGTCACAACAATTCCCCAATCCTTTGAGCCAATTCCTCGGCATCCCGCATGGCGCGCAATTGATCAGCAGCCTGCCGAACTAACTTACTGGCCAGTATGGCGCTAAGGGCGAGATCGCGGCTTCCCGCCATCCTGTAGCCATCCGCGCGAGCGTTAAGCGCATCGGCGTCAAGATCCAGCTTGCGGGCCATTTCGCGATATTTGTCCATTAGAATGCCTCTTCGACGAACATGCGGTCCATCATGCAATCTTCTGCATGATGATGAACCCGATCGTAAGGCATGTTGATCCGCCCATCAGAAAGATGGATCCCACTATCAAAAATGGGAGCGGATCATTCCAATTGATCATCGTCAATCTCCTTGGCGGCCACCCATCCTATGCGGATCAGGCGTTGGGGCGATAATACACAACGCCCAACGGACAGCAAGCGGATAATGCGCGACGGGCAGATTATTATTAGCGGATCAAATATGGATCTCGCCTGCGCGTAGCATCTCGGCTACTCGCTTAAGATATGCCAGATGCTGCCCGGCACGGCCATCGGTGGGAATAATTGCCTGCACCATGCGAGCCGCAACCAGATTCGGCGGTGATGCAAAACATGATCCACCATTCATGCATCGCCCATGATAGGAACAATCTGGCGCATAGCCCTCGCACGCCAGCATCGCCGTTCCGAAGCGGACGGGATCGGCGTCATGGCGAAGGTCAATCTCGCGGGTCTTTACGATACCCTCCAAACCTGAACCCCAGCCTCTATGCAGCGTCGGCACATATCGGCAGTCCCAGAGCCTCCCGGAAATCCAACCGCGAAATCTGGTTGCCCCTCCGCCAACATCCGCGCATTGCGAGCTGGCCCAGCCGCAGCGTTGTAAGGTGCGCCCGATCGCGTGAACAACACTACCGCACCGGGAGCCTCAATGTCGTTCCAATCCGCTTCGTAGGTCTCGACCTCGATGCCATTGCATTCGGCCCATTGCCGGCAGAGCCAGTCCGCGCCCCAGCGATCACCGGTCTTGCGATCATAGCTGATCTGGCCGCCCTCGATCAGCACTGCGATTCCATGCTTGCGATGGACGGCTGACAGAACGCGCTCGACCAAGGCGGCATCGGTGAAGTCTCGGCCTCCCGTGACGAGTAGGCGGATCATTCTGACAGCCTCCGAACGAATGCCGCGAACACCTTATGCCGACGCTCTGCCACAGCGCCGTCTCCCCACTTTTTGCTTTGACGCCGGATGCGCGACCATACTGCGCGCTCGGCCTTGGTGAGACGACGCCAACAATAGCGGCATATGAATTGATAGCTGGCCGATCCCCACCAACGGATTATCGTATCTTCGTGATGCCATCTCGGGCAACGGGCAACAGCGCAATGGACCTTACGCACCATTCTTCCAAACGAATGCTGGTAATTCTCCTATTGGGAAAATCCAGAGATGCCGCATATTAGCGACGTTCACGACTAGATTATCAGGCGGAAACGTTTCGACAGCAACATGATCAGCATAGCCGGCCTCTCCTTTAAGGCGCTGCAAATCGTCCCATGTGATATCTTCGCGCCAACGTTTTTGACGTTCATCCCATTCGGTACGATTGGCTGATAAGCGAATCATCCCATTTTGTTCAAACACTTGAACCAAAAATGTGCGCGATCGAAAAACAGCAATTCTCATCTCGCCATCGTGCGGCCATATTGCCGGATCAATCGGACGCAATGTTGAAGGATATGAAAGATTATCACGACGCATCTGGCGTAATTGGCTGCTAGTCGGATTCATCGCCGCAGCATCTCCCGCTCGATCACAATGTTATCGCCGCCCTCTCGTTTGGCGGCCCGCACAGCATCCGCATCGGATGGAAAAGGGATATTACCGTAATGACCGAGCTTGGCGAGATGAACGCCATCGCAGCCTTTCCGCGCCGTTATGAGATAGCTCACCGATGGCCGCCATCGCCATACTTCGCCCGTCGCGTAATCCAGGCTCGCGCTCGGATGTCGGTCACCTCCTCGGATGACTTCGGCACCGGCCGCTTGCGAGGCGCTTGGCCCGGCAGATAGGGGCCATCGTCCAAGCCGGTGTTGTCTGGGCGATTGTCGGCTAGCAGTTCGGAGATGCGCTGTTGAAGGCACACGAGGCCATCCATGTTGTAGATCAGGGGAGTTTTCACAATTTCCACCCAAGCCCGAGTTCATATCGGAGCTGACGCGTCTTCTCGATCATCTTGGCATGCTCCGCCGCACGCCTCTGAGGCCCCGGCTTAGCGCGATTGATCTTCGGCTTCGGCTTCAGCAGATTGTAGAGCCAGTGGGGCATCTCAGTCCTCCTTCGCGGTTAGCTTTGAAGCGATATACTCACAAGCGGAAACCCAGCCGAATCCATAGGCTGGACTGTCATCAGGTGAGCCGGACATGCGCGCGGCCTTATGGACGATCGCCAGCATTTCGGCCCGCATCTCACCCATCCGCAACCCCATCGCCTCCACGGTATCGCGCAACTGCATCGCACTGCGAATCGTGCCGCTGGGATCGCAGTTCGTCTCGATCATCATGATGTAGCGGCGGACGTTTTCGGGGAGGGTGGCGAATTGCTCGGGGGAGATGCGGGGGCGATTCTCAGTCACGCTGGAAACTCCTGCACCATCAGATCATCTGGGATCGGGCCTTTGTTACGCGTCTGCTTGAAAAAGAACGCCGTCTCGCTCTGCGCGCAGATATCACGATGATGCCTCGACCAGTCGAGATCGCCGTGCCGCGCCTTGGATCCACCGCTTTCGTAACCAGCAATCCACCAATCCAAGCATCTAAGCTTTTCAAGGCCGGGAGAGAATTTGCCAATCGACAAAATGCCAGCCGCAATATCAAGCGTAAGCATTCCGCGCGCTGGATCAATCGGACCGAGAAGAGGCTCAGCCGACACGCCGATGATAGCAACGCCGGCCATTGCCTTCAGCCACATGAGCCATGGCACGCGTCGGTCAAATTCCTCTTGGTTTTCAGTCGTGGTAAGCAGCCAGATATGCTTCGGCCAATTAGTCAGCCAAGATGGCGGAACGAGCTTCGGAAGATTCTGTGGGCGCTTAGTCACGAGGATCAAATCCAAGTGCGTAGCTCGCTCCATCGCGGCCCATGCTTCATCGCGCCATGAATCGATTGAGTGGTGATTGTCGCCTACGTCCGATAGGCTGTTGATGAATATGCGGCGACGGCGACCAAGCTTCGGATCGATGCCGCCATTCTTTTCGGCGGCGCGCTGGAATTTCTCCAAAAGCAGCCATCCGGCTTTAACCCTATGGCGATCTGCGTGCGGTCCCCATTCTCCGCCTAGCCGCGTGGTGACGAGCGATTCTGCATAGCAATTGTCACATGCCGCTGTCAGTTTCGTGCATCCCCACCATAAATTTGCGGTGCTGTCGCACCACCCAATACCTGTTTCCTCAGCCATTTACCGCACCACCCCACACCCCGGACACTTCGTCCCCTTGCCGACATCATGACTCAGCGAACAGGGCGCATCCATCGCCGCTGCCTCCGCGATAATCACCACCATCATATCGCTAGATGCGCGGAGGTAGGCTCTGGAGAGACGCGCGAGCAGCAGCGCGTGGGCTTCATTGCCACATTCGCCAGCCTCTGTGCCGAATGCGTCGCCCATGATCCGCGCGGCTTTGGCGTGGGCTAGGAGGGCGCTCATTCGATCCGCCCTCCACGCAAATTGACCATCATCGTGTTCGATCCGTCCGGCAGGATCGCGAGGACATATCCTTCGCTCTGGAATTTGCCGCGTGTTCCCGGCTCATAGGCCGCTTCGAATACGGCCCACCGAGGCCTGTTCGCGACACCTCGCATATTGGCGTAAGTACCTCGGACCATTTCTCCATCCACCAGCGTGATGATCGCGCCGAACGGGATTGGCTCCGGGCCAATTGGGATGTCGTCGTGGTAGACCATCACCCTTTCGCCTTGATTGCGGCGATGACCTCATGCGCATGCTCAATCAGCGCGTCACCATCGGCCTCGCTCAACTCCTTGCGCAATGCGGAGACGTTGGCGTTGATCTTCATAATATCATCGCCGCAATCGTCGATCACCTGCTTCGCGGTTTCGAGCGAAGTGGCCTCGCCTATTTCTTCATCGCCGACACCTTCCTGCGCATCTAGGATTTCGCCGATCTCGGCATCGTGGGGTATGTCAGAGACGACATCATCCTCGCGCGCCTGTTCCTCTATCATTTGCGTAACATTCTTGAGTTCCCGCACTTCGCTGGCTGCGCCCTTGATGCCGATGCTTTGGATTTCATCGGGAGTATAGACCCCCATCAGCACCTCGGGCGCGTGGAGGCGCACCCAAGCGCGGCTGGCGTAATAGCCGATCTGCTGTTCGGGGTCTTGCTTCCACAATGGGCTGTTGCGGGTGGTGATATTCTTGATCGCGACACGGCGTTTCTTGATATCCGGTTCACCCTTGATCTTGCCCGAAACGGTCACGACCAGATCATTGCCTTCGCCCTGCCAGTCGAATTTTAGGCGCCCATCCAGAACGCCGCTCGAATTGATGACGGCGTTGACGAGCTGGGCTTCATAGGCGATGCGATCCGAAACAAAGTATGACTTGGAAGCCACACTAAAAACGTCCATGGCCCAACGACTTGCCTGCATAACGACCGCGAGACAGTCGCCAGCCTTATTACGCAAATGTGGCGGCACGAAATTGCTGGATGCCATCAATTTAGCTAATTCCATCGCCTCGCCCATGTTGGTCGGCTGGAACATGGCGCGATTGACACCGGCGGCGATGTTCTGGCTTTCCATGGCCTTCAGAACGGGGGCATCAAAACGTTTCAAAGGACTTTCTTCAATTGTAGCGGGGGAATTGGTAGCCATAATGCATCTCCTTAAAATGGGGTGTCCCAGCCGTCTTCGTCTAAGACACTTTCTCGCTCGCGTTTTTTCAACCGCTTCCGCGCTGTCTCGCGCGCATGATCATTTTGCGTCAACGCGCCACGTTTCACTAATTCCGCATCGATCGCCGCCTGCGCGAAACTGCGGTTCGGCTCAGACAACATGCAACACGATATCCAGAGCCCGCGCAATTTGAATATCCCGAAATTCCGCATGACAGCGCGTTGCTGTGCTTCAGTTTGGATCACTGGCCGATCGGGATCATAGGGGCGCGGGCGGAAGGTCATTCGTCTACGCCATCGAAAACAGCCTCATGCTCAAACGTGAGCGAGAGACCGCACACTTGGCACTGTCCGGAGTATCGGACGTTTACCGATCCTTCTTCGGCACCGTAGATTTCATAATCCTCGCGCAGCGTGCTTTCTGGCTCGCGCGCTTCAGCGCTTGAGACAAGTGCGTCAAGATGTTGCCACTGCTCTTGTGGCACGTTGCCATAAGCAGTGTTGGCATCCTTGCGAAGCTGCTCCACTTCGCGCTCATGGCGACGGTGACAGCGGGGGCAGTCTGCCCAATTATCAGCGCTCATTTCTGCGAATACTCCACACCGTTGAAGTCCACGCCTTCATCGATCAGCCGCGCTTCGTAGCCCGGAAGTCCGCACGGCGCAGGCGTGTCCGCGTAGCCGGGCCAATGCTCAGCCTCGACGCCGCGCGCCAGACATTCCGAAAACGTGTTCATGGCGCGGCGATAGAGATGCTTTCCCCGCTGCACGTCTTCGGCCGGCAGAGTCCAGAGCGCGACCGGAATGTAGGCACCAGGTTGCCACTTGGTCGGCTTCTCGATGACGAGATGTTGAAATACGCGCTCCGGATCTGGCCCGAAAAGCTGATCCACAACATCAAACTGCATTGCCGCCGCCAAGTCATAACGACGCTCTTTTATCGCCCGTGAGAAGCCTTCATAGCTGGCATCTGCGGCGGTCTTGACGTCCATAAGAACGCGCTTCTTATGCGGCAGCCAATCTGGCCGGCAACGACGCCAAACTCCAAGCTTCGGATCTGGCGCGGCCAACGTCACCTCGGGTTCGCCGTTGCTAAGCAAGAGGTTCGCCACGCGGTTTTTTCGGACCTCCGCCACCATGGCATTGATCAGGATGGCATCGTCTGCGCCGATCAGCGTCATGCCCGCTTCCTGTGCCTCATTGGCTTCGTCAATCGCGATGGCCTGTTTGACGCTGGCCGCTCGATTGAAACCTTCTGGCAGCACATGATAATAGCCCGGCTTCTGCCACCGATCCGACAGCAACAGCGCGTCATGGAGAGCACGGCCGAAGCGCAGCGCATCTGTATCCTCGTGCTGCCTTCGATTCGGATTGAGCGGACTGTCCTCCCAGTAGTGACGCGGCGTGCAGCCCTTGGTGCCGCGCCCCGTCATGCGCTTGGCTCCGGTCGGCGACAGCGATGGTGATGGGCAAATTTCTGTTCGATGATAGAGTTCAATGTCGATATCAGAATACGCGCCGGCCTTCTGGATCAGCGCGCCTTTCGGTTCCCATGGCGCATCGATCTTGGGCTCTGCCTTGGGCGCGCGCTCGCGACCCATGTCGGCGAGGAAATCGTCAACAGCAACCTCAGAATTTCCCTCTGCAAACGGATTGGTCTTCGTCATCACTCGCTCCTGTCCAAATAAATCCTCGGCCAGCAACCGACGCGCATGAACCGCAGATACGGCCAATGCAGGCAGACGGCAGATATCTGCACTTCGAAGCCGATCGCGCCTTTGAATGCTATCAGGCGCATCGCGATCTTCCCGCATTTGCGGCACTGGCGATCGTCTCCAGCCCCCAAAGGACCGTGCCTTGCGGACGTCCGCCAGTGTTAGCGCAGTCGAAGGCATCGGCGATTCTCTTGAGTGAAATGGCGATCGAAGCCTGAATAAGCTGCTCGTTATCAATGGCTCCGATTTTGAAAGCGGCAGATTCAAAAGATGCGATGCCGCTGACATCTGATTCCTCGGTCATATGTCTTTCTCCGGCTCATCGCGGCGGCTAGATGTGTGTTCAATCCAGTCTCCGTCAGATCGAACGACGCGAACTGTGATGCGCTGCACGATGCCATATTCAGCTATCGTTGCTCGCACGGCAGCTATCATCGCATGTTCAGGATGCTCAAATGCGCTGATGTCTAGATCGGCAATCGCCATCATTTTCCCTTTCTTCGCATGATTCCACGCCTGAAAAACGACATCACATCGTTTCAGGAAAGCATTGATCTCGGGGAAGCATGGCGTTTTACGGCCTTCACCATTGTTGATGTGTACAATCTCATGGATGCAGTGCGCACGCAGATTGTCGATCGCCTGTTCCAATGGCTCGGCTGGATGAAGGGTCATTGTCATCACCAAGTAACCTTGCAGGCCGGCACAAGCCCATTCGCCAACGCCAGAGCAATCGCCTTCGCGGGCTTCTCATCGATTCCGCCAGCCTCCATGATCGCGGCCTTGATGGCGGACAGCACCTTGAGCTTGTGGGCGCGATCCTCGTCCCGCACCTTCTGGGCTGCAGCTTCGTCGGCGATGCGCGTAGCCTCTGCAGCATCATCCGCATCCCGTTGCCGCTGGATTTCAGCGAGACGATTGATCTCTGCTTGGTGCTCGCGTTCGATGGTATCGAAGCGGTCACGCTCGGCCCGTAGCGCGGCCTCATGCTCACGCTGGCGGCCGGTAGCAGCGTTCTGCTCGGCTTGGCGTTCAGCCTCGCGCTCCTGCTCCAAGCGGCTTCGTTCGGCTTCAGCGGCCTGCATAGCGGCAATGCGCTTGCCCTCCTCGATCGCCGCCAGTTCAGCCTCGCGAGCGGCAATGGCACGCCGTTCCTCTTCGGCTTCAGCTTCAGCCAATTCGGCCGCTTCACGTTCTGCCGTCTCGCGTGCCTCGCGCTCAGCCGCTTCGATATCGGCCAATCGCTGGCGCTCTGCCTCCGCTGCCTCCAAGGCCGCCAACCTAGCCGCATCGTCCTCCGCCTTCTTGAGGCGATTGAACGCTCTGCCCAGCGCCTCCACGGCGGCTGTCTTGGCATCCTGCGCCGTGTCCAGCATGTCGCCGAACAGGTCTGGATCCAGTTCGATCTCCCATACCTCGGCACCGCGCTGGCGGACGGTTTCGGAGGTGTCATCCTCGGCGATCAATCCGGCTGATTTCAGGTTGGCAATGACGGCGTTGCATTTGGTGATGCGGGCTTCCTCGGCGGTCTCCCAATCCGTCAGCGGCTTGCGAACCTCGGCAGCAAGCGTGTCCAACTCGGCCACCATCTTCTTGCGGCTCTCATTGACCAGCGCGATCGTCTTGCGCGCTTCCTCCGTCAGTCCAAGCCCCGCCTTGTCGAGCGTGGTTTTTGATTTCGTAACCCGGAACGCAAGTGAGCGAATCGCATCTCGACCTTTTGGAGTCGTGACATCCGGCACATGCTTGGCCGTCTCGGCCTTCATGCGGGCATAGAAGTCGCTGTATTGCTTGCCGTCCGTAAAGACTGCAATCGGATTGGCCTGCACGGTTTCAACCAGCGCGCCAACGCCTATTTCGGCAGTATCCTCGCTGATCGGCTCAGGCTGTGGTGCGCGAGCCCGTGGACGCTTCGGCTTGGCGGGTTCGGGCATGAACAAATCTTCCGACATCTCAATTTCCTCTGAGGCTATCACCACCGTCGATCGCACCAACGGTAGAGGGGCATCAGTCAGGTGCGGGGATTAGCCGCGCGTCATGGAAATAGCCCTCCTTTCCTAGCTGTCGCTATCACTGCTCAGCCATCGCACGGCTGGGCAGGGGAGCATCAGTTTACTATAGACCCGTCCCCGTCCCCGTCCCCGGACCCGTCCCCGGACCCGTCCCCGTACCCGGACCCGGACCCGTCCCCGGACCCGGACCCGATTACTTGTTCCACGTTGCGGTCCTGAGATTGGCGTCCGCGGTCTCGCTACATTCACTGATTTCGATAGCCTCAGTAAGCAGAATGCTCGGCACCTGTTCACTGACTCGACTCCCCTTTCCAATGCCGTTCAATGCAATCTCATGCAGCGTATTACGCCCCTGCCAACTCCAGATCCGGCGAGCGTTAGTCAAGGTAACCTCTTTTCCCTCCCGACTCTGCAGAATCCCGTAATGCACCCCCGCACTATACGTCCTGACAATCACCGGTTTGTTCATCGCTCTATCTCCCTTTGATATTGGTCCGATTCGGAATGAACCGGACGATTCTAAGCTACTGCAATCGTCTCGCCATCCGCAACATATCGGATGGGTTAGCGTGTCAAGAGAATTCGACGCGAGGAATTACCAGAAGATGTGGTAATACTTTCTCCACCATAGATTCCGAGGAGACGGGTCCTGCCAAGCCTTCCATGCTTTTTCGAACGCCGGCTGTACTCGAGTAATCTCTGCCCGTCGCTTTGTCAGAACTTCAGCATGCGCCAGAGCATACGGTTCGTACTTCGCAGGCGCCGTCCGCGGTTCTTCCGGCAGTTGGATGAGACCATTTGACACAGGTAAGTAGTTACCTGACTTCGGAATGGTAGCAGGGAACGGCAAGAACTTGACAGGTTCCGTACGTATATAACCTGCCCAAGGTGGCCAACCTGGCCAGTCATCTGAGAGTTTCAGTGCAGCACTCCCAATCCCATTCGTCTCCGGATCAACGAAGTACTCACACCTAAGAGTACCTCCCGAATCCATCTCACACACCGGATGCTCTCCCAGTAGTCTCCCACATGCACGACAATTCATGACTTCCCTCCCTTGTCATAAGTCTTACACCCCGGACAACTCTTGATCTCGTTGTAGCTCCACCCGAAAGATCCGCACGTACACGACCAGTGCCATCCTCCCGTGTGCCCACGTGACACAGTCAGTACCTCTCTTCCCATCTGTCCTTCGCGTAGCTTGTACGACCGCAGCGCCAATCCTGCCTCTTCGCTAGCAGCACGGAATGTCACGCACACCCCCTCCGACATGATGCGCGCCTGGTTCAATCCCGGCATGCGCTCTTGCAGGGTCCAGGCATAGCGAGCGCCGACTTGATAGATGACTACTTCGATGGGCATAACTTACTTTATCTCCCGTTCCTCGAAGGCGACTCTTCCGACAGCAGCCCCAGCATCAAGCATTCGTTCGCGGAAGGCTTCAGCCTGTTTCCGGTTGTTGAACCACTCGGTCAGCTCGAGACCCTCAGCTTCGGAACCGGGGAAGTCAAACCTGACGAGATAAATGAGCTTGGTTTTCATACCCTTCCCTATTGCATCCCCCATGCCTATCCCAACGGTCCCGGCGGCGGCACTCCCGGAGTTAGCCACGCCGCGAACCACTGCCATCCGCCTAAGAGCAGAATGACCAATCCCAAGATGACCCACATCATTTTCTCCTTACCTTTCGCGACTTTCGCCGTTTGAATCGGTCCAATATCTCTCCGTTCCGGTGATGCCCCATGGCGTTCCCACCTGCAACCCCCACAATCGCAGCTGCGATAGTGTGAATGCTATTCACCTGTGAATCCGTGCAGCCACGGCCCACTATCATGCAGGTCGCTACCAAGCCAGTCGCGATCAGAACCAATGCCACATGGTGCCAAGTCATACTGCCACCTACACGAGAAAGCCCGGGCGATGCAATGGAGGGGAGTAATCCATTGTACCGCCCGGGCGCTATGGGATGCTACTTCCGGGATGGGGCTAAGTGGTCGGCGTTCCTAGAACGATGTTGAGAGCCGTGGTGCTCGCGACAACGGCAGCGGTCGCGGCGACGATGGCCGGAGCGTCAGTCGGGTCACCCGCTCCAGGGTTCTGCAGCAAAGATTGCATTAGAGCAATCGCGGCATTGGTTGCAGTGGTGTTCGCGGTCACTGCATCGGTTAGAGCTTGTACAGCTTTCGTCATGACATGTATCTCCTTGAGAATGAACTTGAGGATTTCCACATTGCACGGTTACGTCTGTGATGGCATGAGCTCAAACTTGACGAACAGGTCACAATTGGCCTGTACGTTGGTATCAGAGCGGAAGGTCGAGATAGCCCACAGCGGCCCTGCTGATTGAGCTACCGCATACTGGTAGCCGACCGCGCCGTTCATGTTGGGACCAAGAGTCACGGACACTAGGACCTTGGTTGGGTCGAGTGTCGGATTGGTTCCGGCAAAGTCGATTTCCCAGAAGCCTACTCCAGAGTGTTGGAAGCTTGCTCCGAATGCCTGCTGGGCTTTACCAGAGGGTGTAGCGGTCGCAGTAGGACAGATGCCTGCGGCGACGACTTGAGGGCTTAGCTGAGGGATGTTACCCATAAACCACTTCTCAAGTCTGCTTAACCAAGACCAGCGCGCCACGGCCCTCTATCTTTTCGATGTCGGTTGCGGCTCGGATGTGGTTGACGAGCTCGGATGGGTGGCGTTCGCACTTGTCGCCGGCGACGGCGACTCCACAGCCGTTGCAGATCTTAGTTGTATCGTAGTTGTGCGGGTTGGTTTTGAGGCGGTCGATTTCCGCCTGCATGGCGGTGATACGGGCGTCGGTGTCAGACATGGTATCTCTCCTTGTTTACGAAAGTCCTATCCACCATTTGGCAGGTGCAGTTCCTATAGCTACGGTCATCGGATTGGGTAGATCTGTGAGTCCAGTTTGAGAACCATAGTATAGAGGTTTCCCCGCCAACGCTTCACCTAACCCAACGTTATTTACGGACGGACTCATGATAGCCGCCCATCGCGGCATGGTGGTTGTGGCAAGACATAGAATACCCATGTAGTAGATTCCTGTAGTGGGAACGGTAAAAGGTGCTGTGAAATTCTGTGAATGCCGACCTAACGTTGCCCATGCGGCTCCCTGATCGGCCGTTGCAATCAGCAGTGCACCTGCTGTGTTGTAGAGACCGATCTTCCCAAAGGTAACCAGCACTCCTAGAAAACCTGTATTGATATGGCTCGTTGTTAGGACTTGACCTGCTTGTAGGAAAATCTGCTGAAAATAAAGAGTGCCTGATACTGGAGCTCCCGCCCCAAGTTGAACATCTTGCGGGATTGTCTCGGCCAGTAAGCCGCGTGCCTTTTGCAGTGCGATGACCGGGTTGTTCCCGCCGAATCCGTCCCCCGCTGGCGTGGACACCAGGTTATAGGACGTGTCGAGATAATTCCCGACGCCCGTCGATGCGATGCTCGCGACGACCCCGCCGGGGCCGAGAATCAGATCTGCGTTGGTACCAGTCCATGTCGGAAGGTTCGCAAATTGAGCACGTGAGCCCATCTGGTCAAACTGAATTCCAGCAGTGCCATTGACAATGCCGTATACGTATCGGCTGGAAATAAAGCTACCTTCGGGGAATGGAAAGTAGATTGCTGGAATGTTAGCCTGCGTTGCACAAAACTCAAGGTCACCACCGGTGCCCGGACTAATTCTG
>Ga0137415_10000088_pt1 | contig 70781 bp, 61 predicted proteins | sample CZODoug3_1_1_16f_FD_183082 | JGI IMG/M metagenome (GOLD analysis project Ga0137415, IMG submission 183082) | Vadose zone soil fungal communities from Angelo Coast Range Reserve, California, USA - CZODoug3_1_1_16fungal (Hybrid Assembly) | ecosystem: Environmental > Terrestrial > Soil > Vadose... | reverse complement strand
ATACACGGCAAGCTCGTTGGCCATGGTGATTTTGCGGCTCAGGCGCGCCTGGCGTTTGGCAATCTCGGCCGTGCGCTTGCCGCTGCCGGTGCCCGACCAGAGCAAGTCTGCAAGATCACAATCTACATCGTCGATTACGAACGCGACGAACACGTGCCGATCATCGAAGAGGCCCAGATAGCGCTGTTCGGAGATCACAAGCCAGCAAACGTAGTGGTCGGGATAGCGACAATGTCCCCAGGCTACCTGATCGAGGTTGACGCGATCGCGATCATTGATTGAGCATACCATCGAGAGCTACACAAGGACGCAGTAGATAACTCGCTTACCCAAAAGGCTGCAGGTAATAATGCGGCACGCGACCCAAAACAACCTGGTCGGCGGCTCGACTCCGATGTCGAGACTCTTCTTTCGTGTCACCGGACTGAACATTGTGTCACCGGTCCATCGGATGGCTTGTTCTCGCGTCTCTTGACTGATTACTTCAGTGCTGGAGACGTTCCCGCCACAGTCTTCGGGCACTCCGCGTTTTCCTTGCTCATGGCGAACTGCGCCAGCGGGGACAGATACCAGCCCAACGGAACCAGCGCACCGCGATTGTATTGATTGCGCGTCACGACCTGCGTCACGCTCGCGCGCAACAGCGAATTCGACTGCATCAAGGGTCCGAGCAACGCGGGGCCGCGCCGCCCGCCGGAGCCGATCCCGGACGTGTTGAAGATGGCGACAGCGGGTCCCAGGCCGTCCGTATAGAGATGCAAGGCTTTCGCCGGCTGCTCCTGGCCCAGCCCGGAGGTGTCTTCACTGCAAGGGTCCATGGTCGCGCGGCCGGGGACCGTGTTGGGTATGGTCGGGTTGGCTTGCGTATCGGGGGTTTCGACGAGGGGCTGGTTATTACGTATCAAGATCACCACGGGCTGGAGGCCTGCGTGCCCGCCTTGTACGGCGAAATGCAACAACAGGTCGATCACGGTCTGTGTGCCACTGTTGTCGAAGAAACCGCCGTCCGCAAGATGACCGACGATGCCCCATTTGCTCACGTCCTTCTGATCACGGATGGGGCAAACCTCCGCTTGGCAGCGGACCCCGCCCAGGCCGTTTGCGTATGGGAAGCGCGCGGAATTGTGGGCCGCGGTGGCGCCTGAGATGTCCATGTTGCCTAGTTTCTGAAGTTGGTCCCTAGCCCCTGGGAAGTCCTGACCCAGGTCGACAGTGCTGGCGATTGTTCTTTCGCCGGTCTCGACCCAGGTGCTGTTGAGCATCAGGTGGGGGTGCCAAGGTGAGCCGGCGCTCGCCTGGGTGGCGGTCGCCGCGACCTCGGAAGTTGCGGCGGCCCCAACGGTTCCCCCAGCCCCGGCGGTTGCCCTGGCCGCCGCGCTTGCCGCGGCCGTGGCGCTTGGCGTTGTGTCAGCGGCCGGCGTCGCGCGCATGGCGGTGAAGGAACCCGCGAGTGCGCTGGCACCCGCGACCTGCGACAGCTGATGTTCAAACCACAGCCCGCGGCTCAGAAAGCCGCAACCGGCTTGCGTGCAACCGAGGGCACCGGATGTGGGAATAACGCGGGCCAGCAAGTCCTCAAACACCAGGGGGCCCACGAGCGGGGTCAGAAGATCGGTTTTCCCGAACTGATCGACGCAGTCTGTCAACGCATCATCCGCAGATCGCGACTGCGGCGTCGACGCCTCTTTCTTGGGCGGGCTGCTCGACCCTTTGAGACAGGCGGCATAGACCGCCTCGCCCAGCGATCCGCCTGATACACCGGACAACGCGAATGTGCGCTCGTCGAACGTAGGATCCTTTTTGTGCAGCTTGACCAACTGCATGGCAGTCCAGTAAGCCGCCCGGATACCACCGCCTTCCGCGGCCACAAAATAGACGCGGCCTGGCTTCTGCGCAAGTCCCTGCGCCCATGAGGCCATTGCAGCGTCGAGTGTCGGACGCGCAGCGGACGAGTCTGAAGTACCCGGGTGCGCGGCTGGATCGAAGATTCGAGCGATCGCGTAGCACAGGCTCAACGCGATGACAACAATCGTCGCGTGCGGGAACCGTTCGGTCAGCAAGGTTTTGAGCGTGCTGAGCAACGTCTTGGCGTTGACCTCGGTAGGCATTTCCATGCTGGTCGTTTTCACGTCAGTTCTCACCAGGAGCACGAGAGTTACCGCAGCAACCAAAGCGAGCAGCCATACAGCGACGAGCATTCCGCGCGCGTGGTCATGAGTAGCCTGCGACTCAACCAGTACCGGCACCGCGTGATTGTCGGTCAAACCCAGGAGCCCGAGGATTCCCGCGGCCAGGATGAGAAAGAACACCCAGGGGCGCTCGGAGACGATTTCGCTGAGTGACAGCCAACCAAACACCCCCAGCCACCAGGTCAATGCGAGTACCAGCACCGCGAAAGTAGCGGGCGATCCTGCCAGCACCCCGGTGGAGGAGAATGTCCGCAGTAACATCATCAGGAACACTGCCGCGAGCGGCAGGACCAGCGGAGTCATCGGCAGGCCCATGAATCGATATTTGCGGTCGTGCAGTGTGTTGGTCCTGATGTCCCCCGAAAATTGGGTCATATTCGGTGCACTGACATAGTGCGGCCCTCCGGGGCCGGCCTGTTTTGCCATCCGGGCGCGGCCGATCAGAAACCAGACGGCGCAACCAATCGCAATGGCGCCGAACAACAGTAAAGCAGCCGGAACGTACCCGAAGTAACCCGGCGGGCACTGCGGATCGTTCGCGGGGTGCGCAGTGGTGGCCACATCGTGCAGGCACGAATCTGGAACCGCGCTGGATGCGAGGATCGCGTCATGGAAACACGATGCGATCAGGCCGCCCATCAACACCAGTGGGGCAAGGCCCAGCAGACGTGCCCAGCCCTTTGCGAACTCCTCCAGCGGCGCGGTTTGCAGCTGGTCCCAGTTGTGCGCCCGGATCGACACCGCAAGCCGCGTCCACATCCAGCAGGAGAACACAAACCCGGCCAGGGCAAGCGCCGAGGCAAGGAAAACGACAATTCCACCGTAGAGCGTGTCGGGTGACAGGATGGCGGCGGGAATTCCGACCACCACATCGCGGATCTGATCGGCGTCGAGCAACAGAAAGCCGAAGAACACGAGAGCCGTGAGCACATAGCGGCTTCGAGCGACAATGCGCAGCACTCCGACCCTGAGGACCACGCGGTCTGCCGCGCGAGCGCTGCCGCCGGGTGCGGAAATGTCGATATGGAATCCGAAGTACCAGGTGCCCATCAGCACGAGGACAACAACCGCGAGAACCTCGACCAAAGCGTTCTTGGCGGCATGTGCCCACGCAGTCAGAACCAGGCCGTACCCGGTACTGGGTGGCAGTTCCATCAGCCTGGGCCCGATGAGCAGAACGGCCAGGATGATCACAATGGTTGCGCCTGCGCCCAATCGGACGGGCCAACTCCGTAGGGCCGCCAGTTCAGGCTCCTGCAACAACTTCCGCCAGACTCCCAGGGCGCTGATGAGGGTCCCCAGACCTGTCACTGCAAACAAAACCGCGCCAATGGGGGCGTAAAGACGGATGAATCCGCCGATGTTCTCCACGTTGTCGACCACTATCAGCGCCAACAGGGGTATCCCGATGGCGCCGAAGTGTGCCCAACCCCTGCTCCGCGCCCGGTCCGTCTCGAATTCCCGGCGCAGCCAGATTGCGAGCCCCAGCAGCAAAGCTGTGTATGCCGGGATAAACAACACGGAGTCGACGGCGAGGTAGGCCATTGCGGCGTGGCCCAGCGTGATGTCAATCGGCCATGCCCGCAGGATATACGTTTCGTTCCAATAGCCCAGGACGGCCGCGAGGATCTCAGGGCCGGTCCAACCCAGGAAGGTCTCGATTCCACGGCCATTGAGAAGCTGCAGAGCCGTGGCGGCCACGTTGAGAATTCCCGCCAGGATGAGTGTCCCAACGAGCGCGCGGAACACAAAGGCTTTGAGAGTATTGGGCATGGGCCTTCTTCTGCCTCAGCGCTGCGCGAGCGGCTGCCCACGAAGCGCATTGTTCGTTTTGTCCGGTAAGACTATCGCGCGACTGTTGTAGTAGCTGTCTATCGTCACAGTTACAGTCACCTGACCCGTGTGCGAGCCACTACTGACGCCTGAGAAATTGACTCCGATGTTGACTGTGGCTCCAGCCGAGCCAATGGTTCCCGACGCAGGGTCCACCGTGAGCCACTGGCCCGTGTCAGTAGATAAAGTGACTGCAAACGGATAATCGGTCGTCACCGCGGGCGAGAGACTCAACTGAAGGGGCAACGAAGTGACGCCGCCATTGGGTCCATCAAACGCCAGCGAAGTGGGATTCGCAGCGAGGGTTTCCGTCGGGGGTGGCGCGGTCACGGTCAGCTGCTGCGGTGCGGCCATCGTCGTGGGGCTCGAGTTGTACTCTTCAATTAAGTCAGTCACTTACGCGATATTGATGAGAGCCAGGGTGAAGAGTGCCCTATGTTGTCTACTCACGTGCCAACGGCGTACCCACAAATCAACAACACATCGGCCACGTTACCCGCGGCAGGAAGCCACGTAACATGACGGGATGACTCAGCGGCTGCTCAACATCTGACGGACGGCGTTCGCCTGCGCGACGTGAGGGCTGAGCGTGGCGACTGTATTCAGCAGCTCGTCCGGATTGACTGGCTTGGTCAGGTGCGCATCGAATCCGGCGGCGCGCGTTCTGGCGTGATCGTCGGGTTGGCCCATTCCGGTGAGAGCGATGAGCTTCACGGCCGTACCCCAGGGCTGAGCGCGGATCAGTCGCGCCAACTCGATCCCATCGGGATGGGGCATGTTGAGATCGATGAATGCCACTTCAGGAGGCGACAACGACGCTGCCTCGAATGCAGCGGATCCATCAAAATACGTTCGTGCCCGATGGCCCCGCAGCTCCAACAACGTGGCGAGGCTGGTCGCCGCGTCGACGTTGTCGTCAACCACCAGGATGCGATGGCTCGTGTGATCCAGACGCGGTGGTGCCAGTTGGACCGGTCGATGAGTCGGTGCCGTTGTCAAAGGCAGCCGAATTCGGAACTCGCTGCCCTTGCCGTCGCCGGCGCTGTGCGCGGTGATTTCTCCGCCGTGGAGCTCAATCAACGAGCGCGCGAGCGTGAGGCCGAGGCCCAGTCCGTCTCCCGCTCGAGTCTTGCTCGAATCGAGCTGCACGAACATTTCGAAGATTCCTTCGAGCTCGGCGGGTGGAATGCCAATGCCATTGTCCTGCACGCGGATCATCGCGTAACCCGACTTCACACGGGCAGACAGTACAATGCGTCCGTGGGGCGAGGTGAACTTCGCTGCGTTGTTCAATAGGTTCGCGACCACCTGAGCGAGGCGGGTCGGATCTGCGTCGATGTACACCGTGCCCGGGGCGTGCCATACGATCAGCTCGTGGGACCTCGCATCGATGTTGGGTCTCGCTGTTTCGATTGCGGCGTTGATGATCGACTCGAGCGTCACGGCTTCCCGACGGAACTCCAGCTTGCCGCGATCAATGCGGCTCAAATCGAGGAGATCATCGATCAGGCGGGTCGCGATGTGCATCTGGCGTTCCATCATCGCGGGAATGTCACCCAGATGCTCGGGCACTCGGTCCTTGAGAATGGCGAGACCGTTGCGGATGGGGGCGAGCGGATTGCGCAGTTCGTGGGAGAGCGTCGCCAGAAACACGCTCTTGGCCGCGTTTGCCCGTTGCAGGTCGGCCGCGCGTTGTGTGAGTTCCGTGGCAAGCTGCTTGTTATGAGTGATGTCGGAGAAGGACATCGCCACTGCGTCCTGCACTTTCACGATCATGAAGCGGAGCCATGCCGTGGGCGACGTGGACGGGTCGGCGAGTTCGATATCGGCAGGGGTGCCTGTATTGATGACAGTCCGAAGCGATTCGAGCAGTCCGGCTTCGCAGGCTCGCGGCATGATCGCCGTGATGCGCAGCCCCGTGGCTCGTTCCGGACTCGACTTGCAGATGGCCGCGCCGAGCGGGTTGATGTACTCGAGCTCGAAGTCGACGATCTCTCCGTCCGCCCCAGGCAGTGGCTTCAGCCAGCCGTAACCCTGAATTGCCGCCTCCTGCGACCGGAGAAATCGTTCCTGTGAGCGACGGTATGCGTCGCGTGTGCGGCGCATCGCTTCACCCAGCCCAATGATCAGACCGCAGGTCGATGCATACAGCGCAAATCCGACGAGCATGTGGATACGGTCGACCGGCAGAGTGCCGAGCGGCCGCCCGATTACCAAGGCCGTACCGATGAGACCGAGGACGGCTGTCAGGACGGCGGGGCCCCACCCTCCCATCCAGACCGCCAGGGCGACTGCGCCCATGATCGTGGCGTAGGGTGCATCAGGACCCACCAGTGGAATCAGCCACCAACGTATCGCGACGGCCACCACTGCAATAGCAATAGCGTTTCCATATTTGACCGCACCCGCCATCAGCCCGCCTCGCCCTCGGGCGTTGGAACAACGGAAAGCCGGCCGCTAGGTTGGACAAAGGTCTCGACTTTGGCAAGCGCCGTGCCCGACGCAGTGCGTCACCATCGGATCAGCGCCTCCGTAAGATTCAAAATCGATCGCCGCGCCGATGTGATCGGAGGGTCCCGCTGGGCGGGCTGCTGTTCAAGGCCCCCAACGACAGCGCGCCGTCCTGCGGGCGCTGATCTCCCGGGCTTTGTGTCTCTGTGTACACATCTTTGCCGCCCTCCTGCAAAGCGCACATCAAGGACGAAAACTCGACGGTTACCTTCGAGTCCATCGAAGCGAAGGAACCCCATGCCAACCGTTTACTCAACTGGTTCAGCCCGGCAGCCGCCGTCTGCGCGGTCCACCCCCGAACGATCACGTCATCGATACGGCTTACGATCCCTATGCACTCTTACGCAGCTTCTGGTTTCAGAAGCGTGATCATATGGTGAAGGGTGATGGCAAGCCTGATGACCCATCGCCCGGTCTCGATGACGAGGCATCTCCCGATCCCGCTGAGGACAACGCGCACGCCAATGAGAGCCCCTGAATCTGTAGCTCAGACGACCCGCGGCAACGTGACGAGCGCTTCCAGTCCGCCACCCGGTTGATTGCAGAGAGTAATGTCTCCGCCATGGCCGCTGACTATAGTCTGCGCTGCAGTCAGGCCGAGACCGACACCGCCTGTGGCCCGATTGCGCGATCGGTCCACCCGGAAGAACGGGGCAAAGACACGGGTGAGCGCATCCGGTGGGATTCCGGGTCCACGGTCCCTGATTGCTATGGTAAGAGCCTCGTCACGAAAGCGAAGTTGTATCTCTGGCGGTGTTGCGTATTTGACAGCGTTATCGATCAAGTTGGTGAACGCCCTCTTCAACCCGAAGGGGCGGCCGCAATAGTCCGCATGGGCGGGTCCCACATAACCCACTTCAATGCCTTGATCGGCGTAATCATTGGCGATGGTCTGCAGCACGCCCGCCAGATCGAAGGTCGTGGTCGCTTCCTCGTCTGCATCGCCCCTGAAAAACGCGAGCGCCCCGTCGACCATCGTCTTCAGCTCGTCGACGTCCTTGAATAGTTTTGCCTGCTGTATCGGCTCGTCGATCAACTCGCCGCGCAATCGGATGCGGGTCAACGGAGTACGTAGATCGTGTGAGATGGCTGCCAGCATCATCGTGCGGTGGGCGACAAATTTCTGGATCTGCGCCCGCATGGTGTTGAAGGCGCGGGTCACTTCCCGGAGCTCCCGCGGCCCGCTCTCGGGTAGCGCGGGTGTTTGAGGATTGACGCCAAAGCGCAGTATCGCCTCGGTAAATTCCTTGATGGGACGAACGAGTTGGCGGGTGGCGATAGTACAGACAGTTGCGGTCGACAGCGTCACAAACAGCAGCCAGATGGCCCAGCGATCCGGCTCGGGGAGACCCCAGGTCCTGTTCGGAACCCTGAATACCAGCCAACTGCCATCGCTGAGCTGGACGGACAGGAAATAAGCGGAAGCACGCTGCGACTGATTGTGGAGAAGGGATGGAGGTGGAATGAGTGCACCGTGCGGCTCGAAGATCACGGCAGTTCGCTGCAGGTCCCCTAACAGAAACTTGTGCAGCGATTGCTTCTTGTCGAGACTGCCGTCGCGCCGAAGCATTGCCGAGACGGGGGACGTAGCGTTGTACCATTCCACCCCGAGCGCCCCCGTTGAGGCGGCGGCGACCAACGCCGGCCTCACTTGCGGCGGTGCCGCTTCGATCAGGCGGACCCAGTCGCGCGCCCGTTCTGGCAGGAGCGAATGATTCAAGGGCTCCTTGGCCCATACCCCCCCAAAGACAAAGAACAGACGGACGAGGGCCAAGGCGGACAGGACTGTCAGGACAACGGTCCATGCGAATCGGGATGCGATGGTATCGTGCCATCCGACAGCCATCTTCATCCGCGCGTCACCTTGGGTACAAACAGGTAGCCTCCGTTGCGAACAGTGCGAATCAGCGACGGGTTCTTGGGATCGGCCTCCAGTTTGTAGCGGAGCCTGCTGACCTGGACATCGATGCTGCGGTCGTAGGCAGCGTGCGATGCACCTCGCGACAGATCAAGCAACTGGTCCCGTGTGAGAACTCTCTGGGAATGCTCCACAAACGCAAGTAGCAAGTCGAACTCTCCGCCGGAGAGGACGACGAGCGTGTCGTCCGCCGACCGCAACTCGCGCCGTGCGACGTCGAGACGCCAGTTGGCGAAGCAAAGTGCTGGTCGTGTTTCCGCAGGTGCTGGGATGGCGCCCCGCCCCGCCGTCCGGCGCAGCACCGCCTTGACACGGGCCAGCAGCTCGCGCTGATCGAAAGGCTTTGTCAGGTAATCATCCGCTCCTACCTCCAATCCAACGACACGGTCCGTATGATCGGCCATTGCGGTGAGCATGATCACCGCAATGGGGGACCTCGCCCGCAGCCGCTGGCACAGGCTGAGTCCATCCTCTCCCCGCAGCATCAGGTCCAGGATGACCAAGTCGATCGAGTGTCGTTCCAGGGCACGGAACATGGCAGCACCGTCGGCCGCAACAGTGACCGGATGCGAGTGCTTGCCAAAGAATTTCGTCAACAAGGACAGAATATCTTCGTCATCGTCGACAATCAGCAGATGGGACACAGAGCTACCTCACTTGGGCAACGGGCCGGTGTAGCGCGCCCGGGGCCGGATCAGCGGATGTCCGTGGTATTGCTCCATGGCATGCGCGATCCAACCCGCCATCCGCCCCAACGAGGCGATTGACAGCTCCTGGCCTTTCAGACCCAGTCTGCGACCGACAAAGATGGCCGGAAGAATGAATTCCATCAGCGCCCCGGAGATCTCGGCGGCAGTGTCTGCGGCGCGGCGCAGGCGCTTGAGCTCAGGGTCGTCGCCAAACCTTCTTTGCAGGGCATCCATGAGTATGGCGGCGCGCGGGTCCATCTTGTCATGCACCGGTGAGCTGAACCCGACCAACTGCTCGCCATTTCGAAACCGCGCGACGATGCTGTCGCGCGGATCCGCAATACTCAAAATCTCTTCCAGCAGACGCGCGGCGGCTTCAGCTCGCCCGGATTGAAGCCGCTGGCCCCTGGAAGCAATTATCCCTGTGACGACGGCATAGTACGGCGTCACGCCCGTATTAGCCGTCGCGCGTACAGCGTATGTGGTTGGATCGAACTCATGATCGGCAGCGACAATCAACAGGCGCCGGATGATGTCAGCAAATCCTTGCGGCGCTCCGAGGGACGCGGCAATGAATTCGTGCACGGGCGTCTCACTCGGACCGTTAGCCCCGACGACTATCGCGGCAAACCAACGCGACAGATCCGCTCCCGTGCGCGCGAAGCCCGCCTTGGAAAGATCGTAGGAGCGCGGATTCGCCCTCTCGATCAGCGGAAACAAGGCCAGTGCCTGCTCGAGTACCGTCAGGTCAGCGAGGCTGCGTCTGAGCTTGGCGAGCGACGCGGGAGCCGACGGCAGGCTCTTCCCGAAGACTGCCCTGGGATCCGATTCCCACAAGAGGGCCGCCACCGACTCAAATGTGTCCGTCTCGGCGAGCTCGGCAACATCGCGCCCACGGTAATACAGACCGCGCTCGGTGAGCAGGGTGATCTGCGTCTCATCGAGCAGAGGCTTGGTTTCCTCACCCGAACCAGGCTGACTCTGAGCGGGTTCGTGCACGAGCCGCCTGCGCTCGAGACGCTCGATGTCCACTTTCCAATACCGGCGGTTGCGCGAGCCGGCAACCCCTTGAGAGCGGATCAGTCCGCGACTCACGTAGGCATACAACGTTGGAATACTCACACCCAGTGCGGCCGCCGCTTCCTTCGCGGAGATATACAAACCTTCGCTGCGCGCAGGTCCCGGAACAACCATACATCGCCTCCTCCACCCGGCCAGGCCTATAGGTTGACATATGGAATCAAGATTGACCATTGCGAATATGCTCGCTCTAATCCCGCTACGGTGCAAATTTAGCTTCATACATTGATTAGATCTATCAACATAAAGCGCGATGGCGCGGCCGAGCTGCCGGAGTCCGTGCGGCAAGCCGCCGTGCTCACAGCTCGCCTCAACCGTCTGCCCGCTTCGCGCTACACGTGGCAACTCATCGCCCTGCTTTCGTTGTGCGGATTCTTCGAAATTTACGAGATCGCGCTGACGAGCACGCTCAGTCCCGGCTTGATCCGCGCCGGGGTGTTCAACGCGGATGCCAGGGGCTTGTTGGGTCTCACTGATCAAGCGAGCTTTGCTGCGGCGACGTTCCTCGGCCTTTTCATCGGCACATCGTTGTTTGCAGCCGTTGCCGATCGACTCGGCCGGCGTGCGATTCTGCTCGGCTCACTTGTCTGGTACGTCGCCGCAACGGCGCTGATGGCCACGCAGAATACGGCGATCGGCGTGGACTCGTGGCGCTTCATTGCCGGAATGGGGGTCGGTGTACAGCTGATCACCATCGACAGTTACATCGCCGAGTGGGTTCCGAAGGATCAGCGCGGCAAAGCCTTCGCAATCAATTACGGCCTCATGTACCTCGCGGTTCCCGTCGCCGCCCTGCTGTCGTGGATGTTGCTGCCACGAGCTCCATTTGGAGTATCCGGGTGGCGTTACGCTGCGGCGTTCCCGGTATTGGCAATGGCCGTGGTCTGGTGGGTGTACCGAGTACTTCCAGAGTCGCCGCGCTGGTTGCTCCAACGAGGCCAACTCGGTGCGGCCGAAGACCTGGTGTCGGCAATCGAAGCGCGCGTGCAGCGCGAGATCGGTGGCGAGCTTCCGGTGCTACCGCCTGTGGTGATTCAGCCAACACCCGCCGGCTCGGGGTTCGGTGAGTTGTTTCGGCCGCCCTATCTGCGGCGCACGGGCATGCTGCTCGCCTTGAATATCTTCCAGGCGCTGGGATTTTACGGCTTCAGCAACTGGGTCCCGGCACTCCTGACATCGCAGGGTGTGAGCTTCGTCAAGAGCCTGCAGTATACGTTCGTCATCGCAAGCGTGTATCCACTCACTCCACTGCTGTGCAGCGCGATCGCCGACCGCATCGAGCGCAAGTGGCAAATTATCATCGGAGCCGCCGGCACCGCGGTCTTCGGCCTGCTGTTTTCGCAACAATCCGCGCCGCCGTTGCTGATTCTGTTCGGGGCGCTGGTCACGATTTCCAACATCGTGCTGTCGTACTCCTATCATGCCTATCAGACCGAGCTTTTCCCCACCCGCGTGCGGGCGCGAGCGGTCGGCTTTGTGTATTCGTTCAGCCGCCTGGCCACCATCCTGTCCGGCTTCGTCATCGCGGTCGCACTACGCGATTTCGGCACCACCGGCGTCTTCGTCTTCATTGCCTCATGCATGCTGGTGGTCGTTGTGTCGGTTGGCGCATTCGGCCCGCGAACCCGGGGGCTGACACTCGAGGAGGCATCCCATTGAAAACGCGAACCGAACGACGGGAGCTCGAGGAGCCACTTCGATGGAAATAAGAGTCCTTGCAGCCACCGGGGTGCTGGGCGCTGGATTCAAGGTCGAGTCCTTGAGCCGCGGCGTCGCTCTGCAGCCGACCTTCATTGCGTGTGATGCCGGATCCACCGACTCCGGTCCCGCCTACTTGGGATCCGGCAAAACCAAACTCTCGCGGGAAGCCTGTGCGCGCGACCTGCGCTTGCTGCTGAAGGCTCGTGACGCGCTCAGAGTGCCCCTCATCATCGGCTCGTGCGGCACCAGCGGACGCGACGTGGGTGTTGAGTGGATGGCGGAGCTCGCGCGTGAAATCGCCACAGAGGAGCGGCTTCATTTCAAGGCGGCGCTGATCAAATCCGATCAGTCAACAGCGTATCTGAAGCGGCGGCTGGCCGAGAATCGCATCCGGCCGCTGTTCCCTGCGCCCGCGATTTCCGAGCAGGTGATCGAGTCGAGTCACATTGTGGGCATGATGGGCACAGAACCCATACAGGCCGCCCTCGCCAACGGAGCCGAGGTGGTGCTCGCCGGCAGGGCCAGTGATTCAGCGTTGTACGCGGCGATCCCTCTCACCCTGGGCGCGGCCCCGGGTCTGGCGTGGCACGCGGCCAAAACTCTCGAGTGCGGTGCCGCTTGTGCGGTCGTGCCTGCCGCGGATTGCATGTTCGCGACCATCCGCGATGATCACTTTGACATCGAACCGGTGGATCTCAACGCAAGATGCACGCCGCAAACCATCGCCGCGCACACGCTGTACGAAAATGCGAATCCGTTTTTGCTCACGGAACCCTCAGGGGTCATCGATACCGAGCAAGCCGAGTACCACGCGCTTTCCGACCGCCTGGTGCGGGTCACCGGGTCCCGCTTCAGGCCGGCCGCGCAGTATACGATCAAGCTCGAGGGCTCTCAGCTCGTTGGCTATCAGACGATCGTGGTCGGGGGAATCCGGGACCCGTACATCATTCGTGCTCTGGACGCTCTGCTTCCGAAGGCGCGAGCGTTCTTTGATACGCGCATCGCCGATCTGTTTCCGGGGCAACTGACAAAGAAGGATTACGACATCAACTACCGCATCTATGGGCGCGATGGGGTGATGGGACAGCTCGAACCCATGCGTGCATCAGGTGCCGGATACGAGGTTGGGGTGCTCATCACGATTACGGCGCCCACCCAGGAGTTGGCAAACAAGATTGCGACCTTTGTCAGCCACGTCAGTGCCCATCTGCCGGTCCCGGAGTATCAGGGAATCATCAGCAGCCTTGCCTACCCATTCTCTCCGCCGGAGCTGCCCCGAGGGGCCGTATATCGATTCAGCGTCAATCATGTCGTCGCACCCGACGATCCCTGCGAGATGTTTCGCACCGAGCTCGTGGAAGTTTAGCCATGGCCACTTTGTTTGATCTGTGCAGCCTGATTCGCTCCAAGAACGCGGGGCCCTTCGTCCTGACGTTCGATCTCATGTTCTCGAGCCAGGAGAACTACGAGCGCGCGAAGCGCTCACGGCCGTTGACGAAGCGTCTGTTGGCGCAAACGTACGGCCAGCAGGAGGATGACATCACGCTCGTGTATCACGACCATGCGTTGGCCATCAAAGCATCGATGCCGCGGCCGATCTTTCAGGGCGAGTTGCAGGATGGCGACTGCTACGGGGGGCAGCAGTACGTCCCGTTGCTTCAGATCGAGGTTGCCTGACTCGCCGCACCCGGAGTAACTGTATGAGAAACGTCGTCATCGCGGGCTTCGTCCGCTCTCCCTTCACGCTCGCGAACATACGTCCGGGTACGACTACCGCGGGCCTCGCACAGCTCAAACCGGCCTTCGTCGAGAATGGCGCGGTCACCGCTGGAACCTCCTCGCCCCTGACCGACGGCGCGTCGGCCGTGCTGATCTGTAGTGAGGAATACGCGATGAACTGTGGTCTCACTCCAATCGCACGCATACGCAGCGTCGCCGTGGCCGGCTGCGCCCCAGAAGTCATGGGCATCGGCCCTGTCGCCGCTACCCGAAACGCATTACGTCGCGCGAACCTCGATATTGAGGACATGGACGTGGTTGAGTTGAATGAGGCGTTTGCGAGCCAGGCGCTCGCGTGCGTCCGTGACCTCGGCATCCGGGACGAGATTCTCAATATTGATGGCGGCGCGATCGCCCTGATCCAATCGGGCCATACGACCTGCTCAACAGTATCATTCATGATGACGACCGCCTTCACGCCGTCGAGTTGCGGGCGAATCGCTGCCAGCAGCGGCACAAATTCCTGGTTGACCAGGATCATCTCGGCGCGGGCGTCTTGCAGAGTAAACAGGATCTGCTGCGGTGACAGGCGGACATTGACCGTCTGCAGGACTGCGCCGAGCATCGGAATCGCAAAATAACATTCGAGGTAGCGGTGAGTGTCCCAATCCATGACCGCGACCGTAGTCCCCAACCCCACGCCCAACTTCCTGTGCGCGTTCCCCACCCGTCCCAGACGTGCCCGGAACTCCCGGTACGTGTAGCGCACACGATCGCGATACACAATTTCCTGCGACGGCGCTGTAGCGAGCGGTGTGTGTAGTAAATGCTTTATCAGCAGCGGATAGTTGTACGCGCCCGGTGCCGGGCTAGCCAAGCGAATTGCCACGATTGTCTCCTTGCGGGAGGACTGTCAGTTGTTTGACATCAGCTACGGTAGCGGGCGAATTCGCAATTGCGATGTGCGGATTGTCGTGGTTTGTTTCAGGCCCGACACATTGTTCCGTCCCGGCCCTGCCGGCCGTTTCAAAACTCGCGCCTGACCGTCAGGCCAACCAGGCGCGTCGGCGTCCGCACGACCGAGTAGATCCTGTTCGCGGGACTGGCTGCTTCGGCCGGGGTCAGATAGAAGCCGGACACATCGGTCGCGTAAACGACGGTGTGTCGGTTCGTGAGATTGGTGGCGAACAGCAACACGTGCCACCTATCGGCCGCCGAGTTCCAGCTCGTGTGCAGGTTGACGATTCCGTCGTATTTGCTCTCGTTCAGGAGGAAGGCCGGCTCGGAGTTGCTGTCGGCGAAATGTACGGCAGTGCGGTACGTGTAGTCGCCGCCGACAGTCACGTAACCGCGTGTCGACCCGAGCCCGAACCGCGTTTCGAAGTTCAGATTGACACTGTGGCGCGGCGTTTCCGGAATCGTGTTGCCGGTGTTGTTCTGGGTTGCAGACTGCAGGTACTCGGTGTATCGCGCAAGCTGGTAGGTGTAGTTGAGGCCCAGCGTGAGCCAGTCCGTGAGCGCCTCGGTGGTCTCCAGTTCGACACCCTTGTCTCTCGCCCTGCCGACGTTAGTGGTTTGAAACACGGCGGTCTGTGGGTTGAACTGATTGGTCTGCATATCCCGATAGTCCGCGATGAAGGCCGCCGCGTTCGCCTGCCAACGCCTGTCGGACGACAGGTACTTGGCGCCGAGCTCGTAACTCCACACTTGCTCCGGCTGGAACGACGTTGCCAGGTGTTGCGATACCACTGCACTCGGCTTTCCGTAGTCGGACGAAGCCGACGTATCCCAACCGCCGCTCTTGTAGCCCTTGGCGGTCGTCAAATACAGCAGCAAGCTGTCCTTTGCCTGATAGGCCAGCGTGGCTTTGGGAGTGAATGACCACCAGGTGTCGGAGTAGTCGGCCGCGGCGTTCGGAAAGATCCGGGGGTAAATGGCCGCGAACGGGTTTCCCGGGGCGAAGCGCGCATCAATTGCCGAGGATCCGCTCTTGCGCTCCCATTGGCCCCGCCCTCCCAGCGTGAGTTTCAACGGCTCGAGAATCGAGTAACTGACCTCACCAAAGAGCGCTCCGACTTGATCGACTATGTGCTGCTGCGTATTTTGCCCGACACCGGTGATCGGAACCGGAAATGCTCCGCCGTTCACCGTGTCGGGGTTCAGATTGAACGTATATTGATCGTCCTCCTGCTTGTCCGCATGCAGATAGAACAGGCCACCCAACCAGCTCAACCGCGTTCCGGAGCCGGATGTTGCGCGCAGCTCCTCCGTATACTGTTTGTCTCGGACTATGGCTGTCGTGAGAGCCTGATTGTCGGGATCGCCGAGGCGGGACCAGTTCGTGTCATTGTTCACCCGGCGCAGGCCCGTAACCGACGTAAGAGTACCCCAGTCGTTGTCCCAGTCGACGTGCGCGCTCAGACCCAGGACGTTCTTGTGCGTCTCGCTGTTTTTACCCTGATTCGTCTCGTCCGGGTTGTAGGACAGATTCGGGTACGAGGACGGCTCGAGGTTTCCGGAGAGGCGCACGATCTTGCCGCTGGACTGATCATGCGTAAAATCCCCGCTGAGCAGCACTCTGAGGCGATCGGACGGTGTCCACAACAGCTGGCCGCGGCCATTGGCCACGGAATCGCCGAAAGTCTTGTCATGCAAGGTGATGTTGTTCAGATAGTCGTCACGATGCTTGACGTCCACTGTGATCTTGCCCGCGAGCTCGTGACCTGCGAGTGGCCCGGTCCACGAGCCGCGCAGCTGCGCCAGATTGTCGAGACCGTAGGTGCCTTCGACCTTTCCGTGTGCCTCGAAGCTGGGTGGTTGGGTGTGAATGACGATCGCGCCGCCGGTGACGTTGCGTCCGAATAAGGTTCCCTGCGGCCCGCGCAGCACTTCGATGCTTCTGAGGTCGTACAGGTCAGGACTGTTGTCCCCGGCGCCCGTCATGGGGACATCGTCGATGAACGTCGTAACCGAATCGTCCCAGCCGGCACCGGGGGTATTGACGAGCGTGCCGCGGATGGAGATGTAAGCCTCCCCCTTGTTGATCTGTACGAACGCCAGGCTCGGTGCCCGCAGCGCTACGTCATCGAGGCTCTGGATGCGATTGCGGTCGATGAAGTCAGGTGTGAATGCCGACACGGCGATCGGCGTTTCCTCGAGCCTGGTTTCGCGCTTCTGCGCGGTGACCGTCACTTCCTGGAGAACGGCGGCCGAAGGTGAGTCCGCGCTCGTCTGCGCCATCAGCAACGAAGACATGGCGGCCGCGGCCAGTCCAAACAACAGACCCGCTGCGATCCGAGCCGGCGGGCCAACAGATCGCAGAGCGGTTGCGGCGGCTCGGTATGCGACAGCTCTCATGCCCAGCACCCCCTAATACATTGACTGCCACTATCAACATACGTTTGTTATCTTTATCTGACGGGGTGAACACTACGTCCGCAGCAAAAGCTCCGTCAATCTTGATTCACATAATCAACATGGGCGAGCCGCGCCAGGGGCATCGATCTGGAGGCGGCACCCGAACCTTTGCTATGGGCGGCCGGCGCCGGCCGGCGCGGCGCAAAGATCGCCACGCGCGAGCGAACCAGCAGGCTTGCGTAACCTACATAGACATCATTCGTGGTGGGGTCGACGGCCAGCGTGTGGGCTCCATAGTGAAGTTTGATCGAGTCGAGGACGGTGTAGGTATGGGGCGTCGTTTGCTCGATCACCGTCATTACACCTGCCCTGCCGGCCGTATAGATTCTGTGTAAAGCCGCGTCGAATGCGACTGAGTCCGGACCACCGCCCACCGGGATTGCGGCCGTGAGCTGATGTGAACCCAAGTCAAATACAACCAGCGTGGAGCTCCTGGAACAACCTATGAACAGAAGCCGCGCCTGCTCATCGATCGCCATGCCGGAGGGCTCCAGGCAGCCGGCCAATGGATAGCGCGCCACGACTGAACGGGTTGTCAGATCCAGTGCAACAACCTCATTGAGATCCCTCAAATTCTGGTATCTCAAGCGGGTCTGCGGGTCGAGCGCGGAAAACTCCGGTTTACCTCCCAGCGGTATGGTGGCGATGACGGTGCGGGCGTCCGGGTCTATCAGCGTTGCCAGGTGAGCATCGCCGTTCGCCACATAGACCAGGTTGTGGAGTGGGTCAAAAAACACGGCATCGGGGTCCTCGGCAACCGGAATCCGCGCGAGCGGCTTCATGGTTGCAGGGTCGAATACATCCACGGCATTCGCTTCACTGCGGGTCACGTATGCCACGCGCCTTGCCGGATCCATGGCAACCCCATGCGTTGCCGGCTCGGACGCAAACACCGAAACATCGCTGTCCCGAGGCAGTGCTGTGCCGTGCAGGTTGATTTTATAAACACTGCCCGTGCTCTCGTCGGTCACGAAGAGGCTTCGTTCGCTGACAGTCAGGTAATCGAGGACGGTTAGCAAGGCCCCCTTGGGCAGCAGCACAAAGCCGCGAAATTGCAGGCTGTTCGCCGGTGCAGGCTGGCCGACATAAACGAGTCGAAGTACCAGCACGCAGGCAACCACCGCGAGTGCGGCGAATGCCCACAGTGCTCCCCGGAGCGTCTTTTGGAATGTTGACTTCATGTGTTTCCCGGCTGGTTTGTGATATCTGACCGAAGTTAGAACGTGTAGGCCGCCCCAAGGGCAATCCCGGGCTGAAACGCGCGCTGTGTCAGTGGGCTGTGCTTTGACTGCGAGCCTATCAAGTCCTGCAGCTCGAGCCGCCCGAGCAGACCCCAGTGCCTGCCGATCTGATAGACCCCTGCCGCGGTCACTCCGGCCATCGTCAGGCCCGCTTTCGCGGTGTAGGGCGTGAGCGGATTGCCGAGCGCAGTGGCCCGGGCGGCTTGGGCTGGACTCACACCGAAGAAGGTGTTCTGAAAGCTGGAGTCCGCCCATGCCACCGAGGCTCCGAGAGAAAGGTGCAACTTCGGCATCGGCGCAGCGGCAGCCGATACACCCAGCTCAGCCTGAGTGCCCGCAGCAGAGCCGAGTCGACGCCGAACCCGCATCTCGAATGCAAACGGCTCGAGTGAGTACGTGAGAAACGCGCCTGGTTGGGCCGCTCCGCTGATGTCGGGAAGGCCGTTCAAATGCGGGTCGTCCGTGCTGGTGCGGCCGCCTGCGTAGTTGAGCGCGAGCCCGCCTCTAAAGTGGTCCGAGTCGAGCAGATTGACCCCTATTCCCCGGACGCTCGACAGGTACAGGCGATCGTTGAAGAAGCCGTGTATGTCAACATATGGATAGGGGCTGACCTTCGTCTTCTTCGAGCCGTCGTAAGCGGGCGCTACCATCGCACCCAGTCCGGCAACCCCGGAAATCCCATCGACGTGCGGCTCCGCATTGGGCGTGTCTGAAATGCTGAGCGCCTCGGAGCTCAGTTGCGTCTGACGCTGTTTGACAATTGAGATCTCTTCAGTCGACTGGGTCTCCTGAGTCGGTTGAGGGTCGCCACTCGACCGGGTTTCCTGGGCGGATACGCCGAAACACCAAAGCATGGCGCACAGGCATACGGCATACGGGCAAGCGCCGAACCGCAGACTCGAAATGACTGGCGAACCGGCGGCCCGCGCTTGGATACATGTCACGATCTTTCTCCGGGATTGTAGACGTGGTGGGAAGACGCATCGCTATCGATTGCGCTCGCTTCGGCTGAACATGCCGGGCAATGCTAGTGGTTGGTTTTTCCGGGCGAATGTCCGGCTTGCTGCTCGTGCGACGCAATGTTTCCGTCTGGAAACAAACTGGGGCGATTTCAGGCCCAGCCAGCCAGAGGAAGGCTATGAGATGTTGTGTTGCGGATCGTCGCTGATCAACGGCAGCACGATGCGCGCCTCCAAACCGCCGGAGCGCGGACTGCTGAGCCTGATCTCGCCCCCGTGACCCTGCACGATGGCTCGTGCCACGCACAGGCCCAAACCCACACCGCCGGTATTACGGTTCCGTGACTTTTCGACTCGGTAGTACGGAAGGAAGATATTTGCAAGTGCGTGATCGGGGAGGCCCGGTCCGCGATCACGGATCAGAACGACGTAGGCATTCGGCTCGCGCAGCAGCTCGATCGAGGGCGGTGTTGCGTACTCGAGGGCGTTTTCCACCAGGTTGCTGAAAGCTCGCTTGAGTGCGAACGGACGGCCCTGGTAGGCCGCGTGGGCGGGACCCTCGTAACCGATCTCGATTTGTTGATCTGCGTAATCATTCCCGATCGTCAACAGTACGTTGGCCAGGTCGAACGGGGTGGACGGCTCGCTCACGGCGTCATCGCGAAAAAATGCCAGCGCGCCGTCGATCATCGCCTGCATTTCATCCACGTCACGAAATAGCCGTTGCTGTTGCTCAGCATCCTCTATGAACTCGCCGCGAAGCCGCATGCGCGTCAGCGGCGTGCGCAGATCATGGGAAATGGCGGCCAGCATCATCGTCCGGTAGGACACGAATTTTTGTATCTGCGCCTTCATTTCGTTGAATGTCCTGATGACCTGGCGCAGTTCGCGGGGACCCGATTCCGGAATGGCCGGCGCCTGGGGATTGATCCCAAAGTCACGAACGGCCATTGCGAGTTGCTTGATGGGGCCGGCGAAGCGCCGCGCGGCGAGCACGGTGAAGAGACTGATGGAGACAACGAGGAACAGGACCCAGATCAACCAGCGGGTTGTTCGCGGGAGGCCCCAGATTCGCTTGGGTGATACGAAGACCACCCAGCTGCGGTCGAGCAGACGAACTGCCATCACGTGTACGTGCGGACCGTTTTGACCGAGATCGAGGTCCGCAGGCATGCTTTTCCCGGACAATTCCTGCAACACCACTGTGGTGTGATGCGTATTGGTACTGACTGTTTGCTGCACCTCCTCGTCCCGACCCTTGCTCGCATCCAAAAAGGTCGCTGCCTGGGTTGCGGCTGGGATCCACCTCACTCGTTTGGAGTTGCTCCCGGCGGCTGTTGCGAGTGACGGCCGTATCGATGGGGGCGCCGCCTCGATCATCCGGACCATATCGGTGACTTCGTTCAGGACGCCCGAGCGCTCCAGCGGTTCCTGAGCCCAGGGACCGCTTAGACTTTTGAACAGAAACATCAACCCCAGCGTTACGCCGACAGCAAGGATTTCGGTCAGCGCGAAGCGCCGCGCGATCGTGTCCGCCAGCCAGGACGGTGCCCTCACCCGCGCGTGACCTCAGGAACGAACATGTATCCTGCACTTCTAACGGTACGGATGATCGCCGGATTCTTGGGGTCCTGTTCCAATTTGTATCGCAGTCGGCTGATCTGCACGTCGATGCTTCGATCGTAGGCAACGTGTGTCGCGCCGCGAGCGAAATCGATCAATTGATCGCGAGTCAAAATGCGCTGAGGATGTTCGACGAGTGCCAGCAGCAGATCAAACTCAGCACCCGAGAGCAGTACCAGGGTGTCGTCGGCGGATCTGAGCTCCCGCCTCACCACATCCAGACGCCAGCCCGCAAAGGAAAGCACAGGTCGGGTCTCGTCATGCTTCGGAACAGCCGCTGTCGCAGTGCGGCGCAGAACTGCTTTGACACGCGCGAGCAACTCGCGTTGATCGAAAGGTTTGGTCAAATAATCGTCGGCGCCCAGCTCGAGTCCTACCACCCGGTCTGTATTGTCCGCAACGGCAGTGAGCATGATGATCGGAATTGCAGATGTCGTACGCAGGCGCTGGCAGAGACTGAAACCGTCTTCGTGCGCGAGCATCACGTCCAGGATGATCAGATCGATCGGATGCCTCTCGAGGACGGCAAACATGGCTTTGCCGTCCTCTGCAACCGACACTGTATGCCCGTGCTTGCCGAAAAAGGTCGTCAATAAGGAGAGAATATCCTCATCGTCATCCACGAGCAGAAGGCGGGGCATCGAGTCCATCCTCGCATGAGGCTACAGGGCTTTTGCCGGCGGATGTCCGGATGTCGTGCGCTTGTTTCGGGCGGTCAGGGTCTCGGATCAGCAATAGAATACGCGGGAAGATGGGCGCTTCTATGTTCGGATTGCGTGGCTTCCGTAACATTGTATAGACAACGTAACGGACGGAAGCGGTCTCAGGTTGGTGCGGTCCAAAGGCCACCCAACGCCTTGACCAGCAGCACGCTCGCATCCATCTGGCGACGGGAAATGTCTGCCGCTACGCGCTCATTTGAAAGCGCAGTGCTTTGCGCCGTTACGACATCAAGATAACTCACCGCTCCCGCCTGGTAGCGGTTGAGCGCAATCTGCAGGGCGCGTTCCGCGGACGCGACTGCCTTTCGTTGCATTCGAGACTCATCAGCGAGCTGTCGAGTTGCGGTGAGATTATCTTCGACTTCCTGAAACGCAGTCAGGACGGTCTGCCGATAGGCCGCGACGGTTTGGTCGTATTGGGCCCGGGCGCCTTCCAGCTGGTGCTTACGTTTCCCCCCATCGAATATTGTGCCCAGTATCGCCGGCCCTATGGCCCAGAATCGGCTCGGCATCGACAGTAAGGATCCGATGTTGGACGACTCCACTCCTCCGGTGACTGAAAGAACCAGATCGGGATAGAACGCCGATACGGCTGAACCAACGTCGGCGTTTGCTCCTGCAACGAGGCGTTCGGCGGCCGCTATATCGGGTCGGCGCTGTAACAGCTCCGAGGGAACGCCCGTAGGAATGGTGGGTGGCGTCAGTTCGGTAGCCCCGGTCTTCAGGCTAAATGTGGACGCTGGTTCGCCCACCAGCGTGGCGATCGCATGCTCGAGCTGCCCACGTCTAACGCCGAGGTCCGTGAGTTGTGCTTGCGTGGTCTCGAGTTGCGTCTGTGCTTGAGCGAGCTCCAGGTCAGAAGCAATCCCGCCGTCGAAGCGGTGTTGCACCAGTTCCAGCGCGCTGCTGTATGAGGCCACCGTTTGCTGGAGCAGCACGGTTTGAGCATCGGTGTCGAGCAGATCGAAATAGTCCGTGGCCAGCTCGGCATGGATGCTCAATTGCACAGATGCCAAGTCGGCCGAACTTGCCTGGGCCCGCGCGTCCGCGGCGTCAACCGCATGGCGCACGCGGGAAAACAAGTCCGGCTCCCAGGACGCGTCGACGCCCACTGAGCCGTCAGATACTGTGCGTCCCGCGAGCCCTGCCCGTCCAACGATGTTTTGCGACGTGTGAGAGCGTGATGCACTCGAGGTTGCCGCAATCGTCGGAGCGTAGCCTGACCGCGCTACACCGACTGCAGATCGCGCCATCGTCAATGCAGCGAGCGCTCCCTGGACCGATTGATTGGACTTCGACGCACGCGACTCGAGGTCTTGCAACTGCGGGTCCCCGAAGGCCTCCCACCAGGGGCCCCGATCCTCAGTGTCGCCCGGCGATGCCGCAACCCAACCGGCGGGCGGTGTGTTTCCTACAGGTGCGCCCACAGCCTCCTTGTATGACGCTGGAACAGAGACGTCCGGCCGGTGGTAAGCGGGCCCGGCAGCGCAGCCGGCCAGCACCGCGGCAACGATCGGAACCAGAAACCAATGGCTACGCATGATCATTCCCCTGCGCGATCTGGACGGCGTCACCTGAAGCAATTGCGTCATTTGGATTCGCGATTACGCGCTCGCGTCCCTCCAGTCCTGAGACCACCTCAATCCGGGTTCCAAAGTCACGTCCCAGCGTGACGGCTTGCATGGAAACCCGGTTTGCGGCATTGACCGTGGCGACTTGAACCCCATCAGGACGAAACAGCAGCGCGCTGACTGGGACCGATACGCGCGGCTGTGCACTAACCGCGTTCAAGTGAACATAGGCGTATGCGCCTGGCAATAGGGCTCCATCCTTGTTATCGACGTCAATTTCCGTTCTGAGAGTGCGAGTCACGGAGTCGATCGCTCCCGCGGTGCGTGTTACCGCGCCGCCGAACGTCCGGCCGGGCCATTGCGACAGAGTGAGGGTCGCAGTCGTTCCAACACCGGCATCACGGACGTAGTCCTGAGGGACGTCTGCGAAGACTCGCAGCTTGTCCGTTTCGACCAGGTGGAACATTTCAGTCTTCGGGCCACCGGCGCTTCCCAAATCGATGAGGGAGCCCACGTCGATGTTGCGGGCGGTTACGATGCCCGCAAAAGGGGCATACACTTTTTCAAATGATTGCAATTGGCTGAGCCGCTCGACGTCGGCGTGAGCAGCGGCCAGGGCCGCCTGGCGCGTCTTCATCATCGCGACGTCTTGTTGGACCTCCTGCTTGGATACAGAGTTGCTCTTGAGCAGCTCCTGCCACCGGTCGGCGGTGATCTTGGCGATCTGGTAGTCGGCAACGGCGCTGGTCGCGGCCGCCTTGGCCTGTTCCAGTTGCGCATCCACCTCAGGCGCATCGATGATTGCCAACAATTGGCCTGCAGTGACTGCCGCTCCGATGTCGGCATACCAATGCGCGACATATCCGTTGGTGCGTGCGAAGATCGGAACGTCCTGGTACGGCTGAACAGCGGCCGGCAGATCGATGGGCTGGACCGCGGGTGATGGCTGTGGATACGCGACCGACACCGTCGGGATGGCCAGCGATTGCGTCTGTTGCTGTAGCGCAGAACGCGCCTCAATGTGGGGCCAAATTCCGATTGCCAAAGCCATCGCGACTATCGCAACTGCAGGCAGGCGCCGCCGCCAAGTCCTGGCGGCTTCGGAACGTTGTGCATCATTCAGCGTGGTCATCTGGATTCTCCGATCAGCCCGCTTGGTGGCTGGGGTTGGCAGAAATGGGTGTGGCCAGGGCTGCACTGCGCTTCTCGAGCCAGGCATGTACGGTGCCGAAGACGACGGGCACGAACAGCAGGGTGGCCGCTGTCCCGAATATCAGACCGCCGATTACGGCGCGACCCAACGGGGCGTTTTGCTCGCCTCCATCGCCCAGGCCGAGCGCCATTGGCAGCATGCCGATCAACATCGCGAGTGCCGTCATCAGTACCGGCCGGAAACGTCCCCTGCCCGCCTCGAAGGCGGCTTGCATGGGCTCGACACCTTCCGCCAATCTCTGGCGGCCGAAACTAACTACCAGAATGCTGTTGGCCGTTGCGATGCCAATGCACATGATGGCTCCGGTCAGTGCTGGCACGCTCACGGTGGTACCCGTCACGAACAGCATCCAGGCGATACCCCCCATCGCTCCCGGCAGGCCGCTGAGAATGATCATCGGATCAACAAACGACTGGAAGTTGACGACCATCAGGAGGTACACGAGGACCACGGCCAGGACCATCCCGCTCAGGAGGCCCGAGAACGAGGACTGCATCGTTGCCACCTGGCCCCGGATAACGATGCTCGACCCTGCCGGCAGGCTGCTTTTCATGTCATCGACGATCCGCGTGACGTCACGCGCGACGCCGCCGAGGTCACGACCCTGCGTGGTGCCGAAGACATCGATCACCGGCTGCACGTTGTAGTGCGACACAACCGCATTCTGCGACCCACGGGACACCGTACCCAGCGAGCCGAGGATCTGTCCGCGGGTCGCCGTGTTCGAGGCACCGGTGTTGGTCAACGGAATGTTGTCGAGCGCCTGGAGTGAGTCGATCTGGTACTGCGGTGTCTGGGTCGCCAGCGGATAGCTGACTCCATTCTTCGGGTTCAGCCAGAAGTTGGGTGTCGTTTGCGAGCTGCCCGACAGCGCAATCAGCACGTCCTGTGCGATCACCCGCTGTTCGAAACCGGCCTGCAGCGCCTTTGCGCGATCAACGTTGATATTGATGGCGGGAGCGTTGTCCGGCTGCTGGATGCGCAGATCGACCAGTCCGTGCACGCTGTGGAGCTGGTGCAAAAGCGAGCCGGCTGCGGCACGATTGCCGGCCTCGTTGTTGCCCACGATCTGAATATCGATGGGCGAAGGCAGACCGAAGTTCAGGATCTGGCTGATGATGTCGGCCGGTAGAAACGAGAAGGTGACCCCGGGGAACTCGGCATTGAGTTTGCCGCGGAGCTCCTTCACGTACTGCGCCGTTGGCGCGTGCTTCGGTGTGAGGGCAACCAGAATGTCCGCGTCGGCCGAGCCTATCGGTGAGGATGAGTCATAGGTGAGATTGATGCCGCTGACCGGCAACCCGATGTTGTCGAGGATCGAGGCCAGTTGATTCTTCGGCACGAGGGTACGGATTCGCTGCTCGACCAGGTCGGTGATGCGTGCCGTTTCCTCAATGCGCGTGCCGGTTTGAACCCGCAGGTGCAGGCGGATTTCACCCGTGTCCACCGAGGGGAAGAAGTCCTGCCCGACAATGACGAGCAGTCCGAGAGAGGCAACGCAGAAGAGGACGAAACCTATGGCAAACTGCCGCGACCGTTTCAGGCAGCGCCCGAGCAATCCCTCGTAGCGCTCGCGCAGTGCGTCCAAATGCCGCTGGACCCACGCGAATCCTTTCTCCAACCGCGTGGAGCCTGCGGTCCCCGCCGGGCCGGGTTGGCGCAGCAGGTACATCGCGAGTGTCGGAATGAGCGTGCGCGAGAAGAAATAGGAGGCGAGCATTGCGAAGACCACTGCTTCAGCGAGCGGTACGAACAGGAAGCGAGCAACGCCCGACAGCATGAACATGGGGAGGAATACGATGCAGATGGCAAGCGTCGAGACCAGAGTCGGCACGGCAATCTCGCCTGAGCCGATCAAAATGGCATCGTGCTTCGCCTGCCCCATCTCCAGGTGATGAGTGATGTTCTCGATGCTGACGGTTGCATCGTCGACCAGGATTCCCACTGCCAGAGCGAGGCCGCCCAGGGTCATGATGTTGATGGTCTGTCCGAGCGCCGACAGGGCGATCAGCGAGGCGATGACTGAAAGGGGTATCGAAATCGCAATGATCAATGTCGCACGCCAGCTCGACAGGAATACGAGGATCATGACCGCTGTGAGGGCGGCGGCGATCAGGGCCTCGCGCACGACGCCTGATATGGCAGAGCTGACGAAGACCGACTGGTCGGAGACCGGCTTTATGGTCAAGGCCTTGGGCAGACCTGCGGCAATCTGCGGCAGCATTGCCTTGACCTGGTTGATGATGGTGAGAGTCGAGGCGGACCCCGACTTCTCAATCTCCAGCAGAGCGGAGCGGTTGCCGTCGGTTCGCACGATGTTGGTCTGCGGCGAAAATCCGTCCCGCACGTGCGCGACGTCCCGGATGTAGATCACGCCGCCCGGTGTGGCCTTTATCGGCAGATCATTCAATGCCTCAACTGTTGAGGTACTGCCGTTGAGGTTTACGTTGTACTCGAACGTGCCGATTTTGGCCGTGCCGCCCGGGAGGATGAGGCTCTGGGCGTTGACCGCGTTCACAACGTCGAGCGGCGAGAGGCCTTTGGATTGCAGTGCCTGCGAATTGATGTCCACCATGACCTGGCGAACCTTGCCGCCGAACGGCAGCGGCACGGCCGCACCCTGGACAGTCGCGAGGCGCGTGCGGATAAAGTTGTTGCCGAGGTCGTAGAGCTGCTGCTCAGGCAGGGTCTTGCTCGAGAGGGCGAGCTGCAGAATGGGCACGGTCGAGGCGCTGTACGCAAGGATGGTGGGCGGTAATGTTCCCTGCGGCAGCACGCGCAGGATGGACTGCGCGCTCGCTGATGCTTCTGCCATGGCGCGGTTGATGTCGGCGCCGGGATGAAAGAACACTTTGACGACGGCGACCGAGTTCATGGATTGCGACTCGACATGCTCGATGTTGTCTACGTCCGAAGTCAGTGCCCGCTCATAGGGGGATATGATGCGGCGGGCCATGTCATCGGCCGTGAAGCCGTTGAAGGACCAGACTACACTCAACACGGGAATGTCGATGTTGGGAAAGATGTCGGTCGGCGTTCGCGAAACGCTCAGCGGGCCGATGATCAGGACCAATAGCGCGACCACGATGAAGGTATAGGGGCGGCGCAGGGCAAGTTCGACGATCCACATGAGACGACCTCTCGTGAGCTGCAACGGGGGCGATACGCTCGACTCGGGGACAGATTAGGAGCTCGCCACCGTCTGCGAGCTGACGGGAACCTTACGATCTTGTAATCGTGCCTGCCGCGGCATGCGCGTATGCTTTGCGGTGGTGCGGACGGAGAAAGGTATGCGGCTGTTGATTGTCGAGGATGAAGCGAAGACGGGAGAGTACCTTCGCAAGGGACTCGAGGAGTCCGGGTTCACCGTTGATATCGCCAACAATGGCGTGGATGGCCTGCATCTTGCGCTCGAAGAGAATTACGATCTGGTCGTCCTCGACGTCATGCTGCCCGCGCTCGATGGCTGGGGCGTGCTCGAGCGGATTCGCGAGAAGAAGAACATCCCGGTGCTGTTCCTGACTGCCCGTGACCACGTCGAGGATCGCGTGCGTGGCCTGGAGCTTGGGGGTGACGACTATCTCATCAAGCCCTTTGCTTTTGTCGAGCTGCTGGCGCGTATTCGGACGCTACTGCGCCGCGGGCCTGCGCGTGAGGTGGAGCAAATCAACATTGGCGATCTGGAGATCGACGTGATCCGCCGGCGCGTTAAACGTGCGGGACAGCGTGTCGATTTGACGCCGCGGGAATTTTCACTGTTGCAGCTTCTTTCCAATCGGAAGGGCGAAGTGCTCAGTAGGACGCAGATCGCTTCCTATGTCTGGGACATGAATTTCGACAGCGACACCAACGTCGTTGAGGTAGCGATACGCCGCCTGCGCGCCAAGATAGACGATGGTCACACCGTCAAACTGATCCATACGATTCGCGGAATGGGTTACGTACTCGAGGTCGGAGAGCCTGGTTGAGTCGCCTGTCACTGAATGCGCGACTGGCGCTGCTGTTTACGTTTATCGTCACCGTTTGTCTTGCCGTTGTCGGGACTATCCTGTTTGACGCCCTGTCGCGCCAGATCTACGCGCAAGATGACCTGGGTATCGTTCTTTCGGCGCGACACTTGCGCCGCCTTGCAGTTGAGATGGACGACTTCGCTGCTGTCCGTGAGCACCAGGCACGGCTGGTGAGCCTCGTGTTGGGCGATTCAGCGTTGGCATTGAAGGTTGAATCGTCTGAGGGAAACTCACTGATCGACTACAATCCGCCACATCTTCCAATCATTTCTCTCACTGCCACGCCGCAGAACGAGCGAATCGTCACCGAGCATCTTCAACGTTGGAATTCCCTGGGAGACGTACCCATGCGTGGCATCGCCACTTTTGCGATGCTTCGCGACGGTAGTGCAATCAAGATCAGCGTCGCCCGCTCCATGAGCGACCGGGCCCAAATGCTCGAGGTATATCGCTCTCTCATTTGGAAGACAGCGGGAGCCGCCGTGATTATCGCCATCGTGCTGAGCCTGTTCCTGATAAGGCAAGCACTCCGGCCCTTACGGAATATTGCCGACGATGCGCGTGGTATTACACCCGAGAGGCTGGCCGCACGCATCGATATTCGACGCGCACCCGCTGAGCTCCACGAGCTTGCATCGGCGCTCAACGCCATGCTGCTGCGTCTCCAACAGGGTTTCGACCGGTTGTGGCAGTTCACTACTGACTTGGCGCATGACCTGCGAACGCCGATCGCCAACATGCGCGGGGCTTCAGAAGTGGCGCTGAGTCGCCCGCGTTCTGCGTCAGAGTACCAAGGGTTGTTGGCGTCCAACGTGGAGGAATGCGATCGGGTGACGCGGATGATCGAGAGTGTGTTGTTTCTTGCACGAGCGGAGAGCCCGCATTTCGCGCTCCGGCGGATCACTTTCGACGCTTCGGGGGAATTGAAGCTCATAGGTGAATACTTCGAAGGCCTGGCTGCGGAAGGAGGCGTCGATATTTCCATTCGCGGCGAAGCGCGCGTATTCGCGGATCGCGAGCTGTTTCGCCGGGCGATCAGCAATCTTCTGGCGAATGCACTTCGTTATACGCCCGCAGGCAACAGTATATTGCTGACTGCGACCGCTTCGTCGCAAGGGGCGTCGATCGGCGTTCAGAATGCGGGCATTGGCATTGCGCCGGCCGACGTTGATAAGATTTTCGAGCGCTTCTACCGCACCGATGCATCGCGGACTGATTCTGGAAGCTCGAGCGGGCTTGGCCTCGCCATCGTCAAGACGATCATGGAGCTGCATGGGGGCCGGGCGTCGGTGCGCAGCGAAGTCGGGGGGCTGACTACATTCGAGCTGTATTTTCCCTCTGGGAGTGAAGGGAGCACATCCATGAAGCTGTAGCCAGCTACAAATCGGGGGCCACACGGAACCTGTCTGAGTAGATCCCGGACGGACGGCTTTGGACTATTTTTAGTTTAGTCCCTGTGTGGCGTGATGAACCTCGAATGCGGCGAACCCATTGGCGGCTTTCACTGGTGTGCGGCAGTCGCTCGTTGAGCTCGAGCAGTCGTATTGACACGAAGCTTCACTGAAGACCAGGGCACAACGGAAGCCGACGTGGATTACTCACTCCCGCTGTCGAAAACGCAGACGTTGGAGCTCGGTTGGAGACTCCTCCTGGGGAGCCTATTGTGCAGATTCAGCGCGTGGACCACGAGAGCCGCGTGCACATTGATATCGAAACAGACGACACTGCTGCAGAGGTAGCCCGGTTAGCGCAGTTGGGCGCGATCGTGGTGGATCGTCTCGAGCGCTGGGTGGTCATGGAGGCGCCAACTGGCCAGCGCTTCTGCATCGTCAGAGTACAGCGGCCGGGTTTCCCGAAGAACGCTCGTCAATGGGAATAACGTAGTTTTTTTCGGAGTCCGACCGGCCGCCGAGCCAGAACCTCGGCAATGGATCCGAAGGAGATGTGACGCCTCTGCTCTTGCTTCTTACCGTAGTAAGAACTACCAGGGTAGGAACTACCGCGGTGAGAATCAGCGTGGTAAAATAAGAGCATGAAAGTAGACAAGATGAGCATTTCGTTCGACTCCGGTCTAGGAGACCAGGTGCGCGATGCTGCCCGCAAGGCCGGCACGGGGTTGTCGTCCTGGCTGGCCGGAGCAGCTGCTGCCAGGCTCCGGGCGGAGGCGTTGGAGAAATTCCTCGATACCTGGGAAAAGAAGCACGGTACGCTAACTGCTGCCGAACTGAGCCAGGCGGAGGGTGAGCTCGGAGTCGGAGCTCCGAAGAAGTCCCGCCGGTGAGCGCCCTCGTCTTGGACGCAGGTGCCTTCATCGCGGTGGACAGGAATGACCGCTCAATGATCGCGCGGCTGCGTGTCGCGCAACTCCGCGGCCACGAACTGCGCACAAGCGCGATTGTGATCGCGCAGGTATGGCGCAGCCCGGGGGGCAAGCAGGCCGGCGTTGCTAGACTCCTGCGCGCAGTAGACGTGCGTCCTGTCGACGAAAAGATGGGCCGCGACGCGGGCGCGCTCCTGGCCAAGGCACGTACCGATGATCCTATCGATGCGACCGTCGTGCTCGTTGCCCGTTCCGGAGACCGGATTCTCACCAGTGATCCGGACGATATTGCCCGCTTGGCATCGAGCAGCGGCAAGAAGCTAGCTATCGTGCCTTGCTGAGCCGCACGCGGGTAACCTTTTGCGCATGCCGGCTGCGGGACCAGTCGGTGCCGATAGCAGATTCGAGGCAATCACCCTCATCGTTCCCAGCAAGGCGAAGCTGCCGTGCTCTGAAGCAGAGCTCACCACTGAAGTCCAACATGAATCGCTGTAAGCGATCCAGCAGTGTCTGCTCGAGCTCGTATTCCGTCATGCGCCCGTTCGCAACTTCGTCTACTGAATGCGGCCTGCGATAGAGGCAGATCAGCGTACTGGAGGGTCCAGTCACAACACAGAGGGAATATCTATGGGGACTGACCAATTTGACTCCAGATGAGGGTCCCTTTGACTCGCTTGTTCTTGGCAGCCATGGGCTTGACCTTTGCAGCGACCGGGGCTGCCGGAGACGAGTCGCGCGAGTCTCCGCAACAAAAGAACCCAACGCCCACAGATGATTCCGCGGCGCCGGAGCGTACACTGTCCCGCAAAGGCCCGGCCGTACCGATCCCAAGGTCGGGCGAAGGGGAAGTATGCTTATCAGTCAGATCCTGCGGACGAAGCGGCCTGGCGTCGTCGTCGTCTCCCCCGAGGCCTCAATCCGCTCCGCCATTGCTGCAATGGTGCGCCAGCACGTCGGCGCCCTCGTCGTCGTTGATGAAGACCAACAACTGATGGGTGTGGTGTCTGAGCGCGAGATCATTCAAAACCTGGACCTGGAAGGTCCTGACCTGATGGCCACGGTGGTGCGCAGCGTCATGCGAACCGATGTCCCGGTAGCCACACAGGAAGATACGGTACGTTCGGTAATGGAAGTAATGACGGCCGCACGCGCCAGGCATGTTCCAGTGGTCGCGTACGGCCGCCCCATCGGTATCGTGAGCATCGGCGATATCGTCAAATCACGCCTGGACGAGACAATCCAGGAGAACACCGTTTTGCAGGATATCGCGCGAGTTCGCTGGCTCGCGAGTTAGTGCTTCACCTCGCCCTGGATCACCCGGGGTCCGGTGTTTGTTGGTGGGTGTAGGCTCCACGCCGTTGTAGACGCCGGAGGACGAATTGCTCGGATCCTGCAAGCCGCTTGCATCCGGACGCGTGGCATGAGACGTCGACAGGCCCGCATTGCTGCAGGTCGCCGCTGACAGCTGCAAGCTGCCGGTCCGCGCCCGCACATGGATCGCCAAGGCCGGTGGCGCCCTCTTCCGTCCCATCCGGTTGATCGCCGGTACTGCAACGTGATGGCGATGCTCGAAGTTGTGTTGGTAGTAGCTGTGTGGTTGGCTCGGACGTGCCGTAATCCCAGTCTCGAGAAATAGAGAATTCGGACCTGTGTCACAGGTCTGGAGCGGAAAACTGTGACCTGCGCGCACCCGGGAGTTCTCTGAGGCGGAGAAAATCCTCCAGTGCAGTGCAGCACGGCCGATGACACCGGTCGCATGGCCACGGCGGGCCCCCCCTTCAGACAGAGGCTTCGTGCCCCGTGGCTGGTAATTACAATTCCTGGCTCGTTCTACTTTCCATCGTCGTTGCCATTTTCGTCTCGTATACGGCGCTGAACCTGTCTTCGCGGGTGGCCCGGAGCGCCAGCAAACCCTCGGCCCGGTTCTGGCTCGCGGGCGGCGCGGTGTCAATGGGCTGTGGCATCTGGTCAATGCATTTCGTCGGCATGCTCGCCTTCTCACTGCCGATCGCGCTGTCCTACGACATCCCCACCACCGTGGCCTCGCTCGCAATCGCGATCGGCCTGTCCGGTTTCGCTCTCTCCATTGCCAGCCGGGAGCAGATCGGCCTCGGGCGCCTGGCGGCCGGGGCCATCGTGATGGGTCTGGGCATCTGCGCCATGCACTACTCGGGCATGAGCGCGGTTCAGGTGCTACCGGCGATCACTTACGAGCCCAGCCTGTTGCTGGCTTCCGGCATCATCGCCATCGTCGCATCATTTGCCGCGCTTTGGCTGTTCTTCCGGTTGCGCAACGGACGTTCCTGGCAGATGAGGCTCGCCCGTCTGGGCGCGGCAGTCATCATGGGATTGGCCATCAGCGGAATGCATTACACTGGCATGGCGGCGTCACGGTTCGCGCCGGGCTCCTACTGCACCGGTGCCGCGTCCCCGGACAACAATTGGCTCGCGATCACCATCGCCGTGATTGCGTTTGCCATCCTCACGATTACTACCATCCTGCTGATCTATGACGCGCATCTCGACTCGAGGATCCGAAAACACAACCGGCAGTTGGCGCAGGCAAACGAGCAACTCGAGGAAGTGAATGCGCAACTGCAGCACGTGGCGATGCACGATGCGCTGAGCGGCCTGCCGAACCGCCTGTTGCTCGCCGACCGCCTGAGTCAGGCGATTGCACAGGCGGAGCGACATCAGAACCGCTTCGCGGTCTTCGTCGTGGATCTCGATCGCTTCAAGGCAATCAACGACTCACTCGGGCATCTCGCCGGCGATGCGATGCTGAAGGAAGTGGCCCGGCGGCTCGCCTCGGTGCTGCGCAAGGCCGACACGCTCGCGCGCCTCGGCGGCGATGAATTCGTACTCGTGCTCAACGAGATCGCCAGTGCGCAGGATGTTGAGACAATTGCCGGCAGAGTGCTGGCGGACATTGCCCGTCCGGTGAAGTTGTCCGACCTCGAGCTGCATACTTCCGCGAGCATCGGCATCAGCCTGTTTCCGGCCGACGGTACCGATGCGGAAACTCTGCTGCAACATGCCGACGCCGCGATGTACCACGCGAAGAAGAACGGCCGCAATACATACCAACTCTTCGTGCTCGCGATGAATGCGTTCGCGAAAGACCGGCTCGAACTCGAAAACGGACTGCGGCGGGCGCTCGTGCAGGGCGAGTTCGTCCTGCACTACCAGCCGAAGGTGGACGTGCGCGATGGCGGCATCGATAGCGCCGAAGCACTGATTCGTTGGCAACACCCGACCCGTGGACTGACAGGGCCGTTGGATTTCATTCCGCTCGCCGAGGAATCCGGGCTCATCCTGCCCATAGGAGAGTGGGTATTACGCGAAGCGTGCCGGCAGGCGTGCGCGTGGCAGACGGCCGGGCTGCGTCCGCTGCGCGTGGCCGTAAACCTATCAGCGCAACAATTCCGGCAGAAGAACCTGGTGGCGGTTGTTCGCTCCGCCTTGAACGCCGCGCGGCTCGAGCCACGCTATCTCGAGCTCGAGCTCACCGAAAGCGCCGTGATGCACGATGCTGAGCAATCCATCGAAATCCTGCAACAACTGAGCGCGCTGGGAGTGCGCATATCAGTGGATGATTTCGGCACCGGCTACTCCAGCCTGAGCTACCTGCGACGCCTGCCGCTCGACAAGCTCAAAATCGACCGCGCCTTCATTCGCGACGTAGTCACGAGCCGCGACGATGCGGCAATCGTGCGGGCCATCGTCTCTCTCGCCCACAACCTACGACTGAAAGTGATCGCCGAGGGTGTCGAGACACCTGATCAGCTAGCCTTCCTGCGGGAGCTCGGCTGCGACCAGTATCAGGGCTATCACTACAGCGTTCCGGTTCCTGACAATGTCTTTGTCGAGATGTTGCGTGAACACCAGGCCAAGTCACTCACTCCTCCTGCGAGTCTCGAGGACACGTGGATCGGCCGCGTCCTGCGCAGAGTCTGATTCGATGCGAGCGGCCGAACGGAATGTACGCGCTGGCGAGTCGGTGGGGTCTTACGGATATTTGTTCTGGACTACAGCACGAACCGGATCCGTGTCATAGACGAGTACGATCGACTCGATGCGACCGGTATCTGAATCGAAGTTGAAAACGTCAGCGCAATCGAACGTGACATTCGCTCCATCCTTGAGCGACCAATCGTACTGATAGTATGCAACCGCCCGCAGATGACCCTCGGCGCTGACCAGGACATCATAGACCGTTAGTTTCGCTTTGCTGGATGCGCTTGCAACCTTGTTGACGTAGTCCCGTACCGAAAGGCGGCCCAGGAAGGGCGACTGCACCCAGCCACCAGGCACGAACAGGGACGCCGCTCGCTCAGCGTCACCCGCTTCCAGGGCGGACAGATATTTGTGTACTGCTTTTTGCATGGCAGGTCTCCCCGTTATCTGCAGTTGTCGATTCTAACTCGGCTGCTTGCTCGACCCTACACGCCCCCTTTATCGTATAGCTAAGCTGGTGGGCAAGGTACGTGGATGGCACTGAGATGCCATTTGGGGCCGGGAGGGAGGTGCTGCGACAAACATAAATGTCACTAGATTCCTATTCAAATTCAATGTATTACGCCGGACCTCGCGCCAGTGACATCGATTGATCAGTCGACCTGTGTCATTGCCAACTCAATCGCCTCGGCAATCCCAAGGGCCACCTTGGGTTCAAACTTGGCTTTCTCAACGAGTATCTCAACAGTTGCCGCATGTAGCGCCCTGATTTTCGTCCGCAACGTAACTGCGAGCGATCCTAGAGGTGACCTCCTGGATAGGATACGCAATTTGATTGCGTGTTTGCAGAGAAATTCCAGGGCGGCGGACAAGGCCACGCGGGAGAAACTGACGGAGCCAACGGACGTAGTTAACTGACGTTGTTGACCAATAGTTATGCAACGTGGTTTCCAACGTTGTATTCGGACGTCATGACCGGAAGTCGCGATCATTGGGATCGTGCACCCCATATCTGGCTTCCCCTCCTCCCTCGTTCAGGCTTCCAGCGGGGTCCCATTTACATAACTTTACAAACCCTTGATCGCGCCGAAACTCAGCGAGTACATCCTTGTAACCGTCATATTCACGCGGAGAACTCACATGAACGAACCCGTCAACTCAAATCCCTCTACAACTCCTTTGCCACGTGCCCGCAGGGGGCTGCTCATTGCCGGCGTTATCCTCGGTGCAATCACGCTGCTGGTCGGCGTGAAGGCATACGTATTCGCCAAGGGTGGCCCGGGTTGGCACCACGGCTGGGGCGAGCAGATGAGCTCGGAAGAGATCGCAGACCGAATCCAGCACGGTGTGAAGTACATGCTGTCGGAAGTTGACGCAACCGCAGATCAAAAGACGAAGGTCACCGCGATCCTGCAGGCAGCTGCTCAGGACGTGCACGGGCTGGGCGATCAGCATCTTGCTGCACGTACACAGATCCACGAGATCCTGTCGGCCCCGACAATCGATCGGGCACGCCTGGAGAGCGTACGCGCCGATGAGCTACGGCTGGCGGACCAGGCCTCCAAGAGAATCGTCACGGCCATCGCCGATGCTGCGGAAGTGCTCAGTCCGGAGCAGCGGACGAAGCTCATGGATGAGATGCAAAAACGCCATCACGGCTGGCATTCGGGAGGGAAGTGAAGGCAGGATAGCGTCGTCATGAACTATCGCATTCTACTGGTCGAAGACGATGCCCGCCTCGCTGCCATGGTCGCTGACTACCTTGGCGAGGCGGGTTTTCGCCCTACGGTTGCCGGTACGGGCGCTGCGGCTCAACGGCAACTGAAACGCGAGCAGTTTGACGCGGTCGTTCTCGACCTGATGCTGCCGGACATGGATGGTCTCGAGTTGTGCCGGCACATCCGCGCCGAATCCAATATCCCCCTGCTGATGTTGACGGCCCGTGGCGACCCCCTCGACCGCGTCGTCGGGCTGGAGCTTGGTGCGGACGACTATTTGCCGAAGCCCTTCGAGCCGCGAGAGCTCTTGGCCCGGTTGCGCGCGATTCTCCGACGCCAACATTCAGCTGCGACGACCGACGTGCTGCGGTTCGGTCGCCTGGAGATCGATCGTGGCGCGCGTCAGGTGCGGGTTGACGGACAGGAGAAGCCGCTCACCGCTTATCAATACACGTTGTTGCTTGCGCTCGCAGAGCGAGCCGGGCGCGTGCTCTCGCGCGATGCCATGATGGATCTCATTAAGGGCACCATGCTGGACGACTTCGACCGTTCGATCGACGTGCATATCTCGCGCATTCGAGCGGCAATCGAGGATGATCCGAAAAAACCGCGCCGGATCCTCACGGTGCGCGGCGCGGGTTACGTGTTCGCACGAGAACAGGACCGGCGATAACCGCCTCCGCGGAAAAACATGTTGCGCGTGCGCAGGCTTCATATTCAGTTCTACGTCGCGATTCTCGCGACGCTCGCAGTACTCCTGCTCCTCGGTGTGCTGCTCTGGCATCTCTCGGGTACCGGGACCTCCCGGGGCGAGATGTGGAGCATGGATACCGCGGCGCAGCTGGCAGACGCCCTCCTACCTCCAGCCACGACGCCCCAGACCGAGCAACAACAAGTGCTGGATAACCTACATAGGCAGCTGGGAATAGCCTTGGCGCTCTACGACCCGCGTGGGCAACTGATCGGTCGTGCCGGCAACATTCCGAAGCTCGAGCCGCAGGGGCTGGAACAGAAGGGTTGGATGTTGTCCCATGGAGGCCCTCTGTGGATTGTACCCCTCAGCGATGAGCGGCGACTGGTGGTACGACCGCAACATCCGCCGCACGCGCCGGGCCTTCGCGTGCTCATCCTTCCAATCGCCGTGGTCCTTGCGTTCGCTCTGGGTGCGTATCCGATTGCTCGAAGACTTACCCGCCGGCTTGCGCGACTGCAGGCTGGCGTCGAACAGTTTGGTGGCGGAGATTTCTCGACGCGTGTGAGTGTGACCGGGCATGATGAGGTCGCCGCGCTGGCCCGAAGCTTCAACGCGTCTGCTGAGCGTATTGAGGCGCTCGTGAAGTCTCACAGGCTGCTGTTGGCCAATTGTTCGCATGAGCTGCGGACGCCGCTCGCGCGGATTCGCCTGGGTTTGGAGCGCATAGCACCCCATTCAGATCGAGCGGTGCACGACGAACTTGCACGCAGTATCGCGGAGCTCGATGAGCTGATTGGGGAGATGCTACTGTCGAGTCGACTCGATGCGTTGCGTACCCTGGAGCGCTCGGAAGAAGTCGACTTGCTCGCTCTCGCGGCTGAGGAAGCAGCTCACGTCGATCGCGCTGTCGAAGGAACGCCTGTGATCATTCGAGGCGATCCAATCTTGCTGCGGCGGCTACTGCGGAATCTTCTGGAGAACGCGCAACGGCACGCTGGAGGTGCAACGCACGTTTGCGTTCGCAAGAACGTCTCGGGGAAGGCAGAGCTGAGTGTCGAGGATCACGGCATCGGTGTTGCGGAAGATGAACGTGAGAAGATCTTCGAGCCGTTCTATCGTTCGTCGCGTGCCGAAGGGGCAGGCATGGGATTTGGTCTGGGCCTTGCGCTAGCACGGCAGATCGCTCGCGCGCACGGCGGCGAGGTGCGCTATTCGCCACTAACCGGGGGCGGTAGCCGGTTCACGGTGACCTTCCCTGTGTGAGGAGCCTCGGCTACCAGACCTGGAAGGTTCAATTCCGTAGGCGCCCTTACCTCCTCAACAGCACGCAGATCACCTCCGTGGTCTTGCTCTCGCCAACAGCTCTCCTCGGTGAGGGCAGAATTCGCCAATTGGTGCGGAAGCGCTTCAAGTGAGACATCAGGCACGCGAAAATGACCCCAATCTCAAACGTGTTTTGGCCTGGTGGGTTCGTCGAGCGTCGCCTTTTAGCGGCACAGTCGTTCGGCAGCCGTTAGAGCATGCTGGAACGCAGCGATCTGCCTATGCTTTGCGCAAACACGAGCCATCAGGCGTCTGGCAGGAGTCGCTTCGTAGGCACTGACTGGCTCTGACCGGTGGCCACCGCACATACAAACTATCCATCGACCGGGCACGAGAGCGCTGGCAATGCGACGTATCCGTTGATCGTCGTGCCGCATCCAGATACATTCGCACGGCGCGCCGTCTACGAAACCTGTGCCGGTTTGCGGTAAAGGCAACCTGAACTACCCGGCGCCTGGAACGAGGAGCAGCAATGCAACAGTCTGGACCGCTGGATGCGCTGCCCCTCTTTGGGGTTTACCTGATTATCAGCCTGGTCGCCCTGCTCGCGGTTGAACTTGGCTTCCGACTCGCACGAAACAGACTTCTGCGTTCGCTGCACGAGGATCAGGCGCCGGTCGGTGCAATCGTCGGCGCTACCCTGGGACTGTTGGCTTTCCTGCTCGCGTTTACGTTCGGGTTGGCGGCCAGCCGTTTCGATGCAAGGAAAAGCTTCATTCTGGACGAAGCTAACGCCATCGGTACGACCTATCTGCGCGCCGCGCTGCTCCCCGAGCCCCAATGCGCCCAGATTCGCGCGCTCCTGCGAGAGTACGTGGACGTGCGATTGCAGATCGTTCAACCCGACAAGGCTCAGCAGGCCCTGCGCAGATCCATTGAATTGCAGGATGAGCTCTGGTCCCGCGCGGTGGCTGCGACCGACGAGGTTGCCGCGCCGACCGCCGCCCTGTTCATCACCTCGGTGAACGAGTTGATCGACCTGCACGCCAAGCGAGTCAACCTGGGTATTCGCAATCGTGTCCCGATCAGCATCTGGGCAGCGCTGTACTTCGTGTCGATCGTCACGATGGCTGCCGTGGGTTATCACGGCGGGCTGACTGCGACGCGGCGCTCGCCCGCCATTCTCGCACTCGTGCTCACATTCTCTGCCGTGATCCTGCTGATTGCCGATCTCGATCGCCCGTACGAGGGCCTGCTCACCGTCAACCAGCAAGCGATCCTGGATCTCAGGGACTCGTTCCGGCAATCCACGAGTCGGCCGCCGAGCGTCCCGCTGATGCGGTGACCCGAGCCGGCGAGGTCGTTTCCGTCCAGCTTTATTTCGTCAGAAGGCCCTGCTTCGTCATTTCCGTCCCGACGGCATCCGCGAGCTCGTCGACGAAACGATCGATATTCGAAGGGTTCGTAGTTCGGCTGGTGCCGGCCCAGAGCAGCGCGTCTTTCTCCAGTGAGTACACCAGCGTCTCCACCGACACCAGGGTATCGGTTCTCAGATAGCCGGGCTCGTACACCGCTCCCCAGCCATAACCCCAATAGCCCGATAGGCGCCGATAGTATGGGGGGAACGTCGCCACGCTCGGTGTGTAGGAGATCTGCTGGCTTTTCCCGATCACGCGCATGACCACCACGCCCTCGACTCCCGCCTGCGCAAGTCGAGTGTGCACAGCGTTCATGTCGCGCAGCTGTTCGGTTGGAATCAACGTGTAGGCAGCAATCCCGTGCGCTCCGCGCTCATTGAGCTTGCGGACCAGCACGTCCTCCGCGACACGGCGCCGGCCTTCGTCAGAACTGACAAAGACCGCCGCCACGGTCTTACCTGTGGGGTTGACGGGCTCCACGTCCGGCGCTTTCCAGGTGGAGGTAAACGTGGTAGAGACGCAAGCGGTCAGGCACCACCAGCCGAAATACAGCACTGCCAAGCTATTCCGTTTCGGCATGTTGGTGGTCCTCCTGCGCCGATGTTATCCCCATAGCGCGGCGGATGCCAGATCGGCTGTGCATTGCAATGCAACAAGTCGACTTGCTGTGGAGTGTGAGCGTATCCTCGCGCGTACACAAACAAAGACAGCGACGGATACAAACTACGAGAATCCATCCGAAGCCAGCTTTTAGTCCTCGCAAGTACCGAGAAGGAATCCCAATGAAACTGTCACTGTTCTTTTTGACGGCAGCGCTTGTCATGACGGGTATCGCGGCGGCGCAGTCGGGCGACGTATCCTCGACTACTCCTGCCGATGGCGAAGGGCTCGTATCGGTCAAGGTCCGAGGGCTCGACCTCGTCTACGCACGACCTGGCGCCGACCTGAGTCGCTACACCAAAATCATACTCGATCCGGTTGAAGTTTCGTTCAGCAAGAGTTGGAACCCGGACGCCGCCGGCATGCCCGTCACAGCCGCCGAGAAGCAGACGATTAAAGAGGGCCTCGCTAAAATCGTGCGGGAAGAACTGACGAAAGAGCTGGCACGCTCGGGGCGCTATTCGCTCGTCGAGGCGGCGGATGAAGACGTACTACGCGTCAAGGCTGAGGTCCGCGACCTGATTATCAATGCGCCGGATCTGCCACGCGCCGGAAGAAGCCGAACCTACGCGCTCTCCGCAGGCGAGATGCGGCTCGTGGCGGAATTGCGCGACGCGCCGACAGGCGCGGTCATCGCAAGGGTCGTTGACTACAAGAAGGACCCGCAGTCGGCTTGGATGAAGCTCACCACGCGGGTCGACAACATCGCAGCCGCTCGCCGTGCCGCTGCGGACTGGGCGCAGATTTTTCGGGGACAGCTCGACGCCGCGCATGGCGTCGCGGGGAAAAGCTAACACCCAGGGTGCGCGCCAAACGCCTGGTACTCAACCACATAGCGTGCCGCCTGAAGTGCCCGCCGACCACTGGAGTCGGCGCGGAGTGACGCGCTCCCCGCAAACGCCAAACTTGAATGCCCCGGTGCGGGTAGTGTATCCAGTGCAGACGCAGGAGATTCCGACGCCTCGGTGGTTCCAGCATCGTGCTGATGCTCCGGAAGTCGCCGGCTAACTAACAAACAATGAGGTGCGCCATGGACGTTCGGCGAGAACACAAGGAGACTGGAGATAGCCAGCGGCCATCGCTACCTCGTCAGGAGAGGGCCCGGACTTGGGCCGGTCACGGGAGTGGCGCGTCGTGCGACCTCTGCAAGCACCCGATCGCGGCGCATGAGATCGAATATGAGGTCGAACTCGCGGAGCAAGTGCTATGTTTTCATTTGACGTGCCACCGCAACTGGTTGGTTGAGGCGAAATCCTGGTGAGGTACGACGAGCGCACGCAGAACGCCGCAGGATCCGTGACCGAAGTTCTGCCTCGGTCGTGCGTCGGGCACGCTGTTCACGGCTTACGCGATCTGATGATCGTGTCTGCGGGTGATATGTAGGGTGTTCGAGATCGTTTTTCGAACAGGCACAATACGCGCCCATGTTGATTCTTCATGTGAGGCTGGGGATAGTCGCCTCGAATGACCATCGCGGTATAGCCGACACGATCATCGAAGTCCACCGGGTCTCCGGCGGGCCGAGCGTTGCGTAAGCCACTCGCTTTGATACAGAGTGAAGTGACCTCCTTGTAGTACGCTGCCCAGGCATCCGGCGAGGTTGCATAGGTCGTACCGCAAGCCAATATTGCGCTCAACAGGACTCTTGGGGCGTTTGTCATGCGAATGCCACGAGCCGTGCCCGCCTACTGCTGTACTGCAGCAATCCCCACGTCTCGAAAAACCGGCTCACCGGAATGTAGGTTCGCTCGGTAGTGTCCGGCGCGCGACTGTCCTGGGGCGAACATGATGCGCGCGAATTGGTGCAAGCAACGAGCATTCCGAGCATGGCCAGATTCGCCGCAATGCGTCCTGACTCGCGTCGCATCGTGACTCCTCTCTACTTACGCGCTCGCTCCATGGTAACAGCACATTTCGCGCGGCGATCGGTCCCTCGTGGCCTCGTGTCCAACAAACATGAGACGACATCGGACATTCGGAATAAGATATGAGAGCTGGTCGGCGTCAAAACAATCACTCTCGAGAGGGGAAATTCATGGAAGGTCAACTCGTAAGCTGGCTGACGAGCCTCATCACCGGCGGCGTGGGCGGAAACTTGGCGGGCGCAGTACTCAAGAATCTGAGCCTGGGAACGGTGGGCAATACCATCGCAGGTGTTGTCGGCGGTGGGCTCGGCGGACAGCTGCTGACAGCGGTGTTGGGATCGAGTGCGGGAACGGGCATGCTGGGGAATATCGCTGGATCCGGTGTTGGCGGCATCGTGGTGATGGCGCTCGTTGGACTCATCAAGAACGCCATGGCGAAAAAGTAGATCGCGGAAAATCCAAAGAACGTTGATCAGCCCCCGGGACTGCACAGGGACGTGCCGTCCGCTCATATGAGGTCGTCGCTCCCCGGATCGCCCACTTCAGTTCCAGTGGTGAAACCGGCGGCGGCAGATGCGCCGCCGCCCACGAGCCTTCGACTAACGACTCGGCATGAGCCAGTCAGTATGGATGCCCCCCCTGCTCACCGGGTTCGATGCTCTGGCGCTCATCGCTTCGCCGCGACGATGTTTTTTTCGGCTTCCGAATGAACCACGTAGGCCTGCACCAACTTGATGCTCAGGTAGCCTGAGATCGCCGTGTTCTGGTGGGTCCTGGGATCGGGAAATCCGTCCGCCAGGCGATGCAGCGCTTTGTAGATTGACGCGGCGGACGCCTGCCCGTAGGCGGCGTGGTGGGTCGCCCAGGAGGTGTTCATGGCGTAATACCATTGCTCCACGTCGATAAATCCGCCCAGCAGCCCTTCGGCCTTCTCCGGCGTGAGCTTCAGTCGTAGCTGCGCAGTTCTGAAGATGTTGATCGCAGGATCTCCCATCCCGTCTTCCGGCATCAGGAGTTGATCGAAGGGTTTGGTTTCCAACACGCCATTGACGATGCGTCCTTTGGCGGTCCCGATGAACCGCTTGCCCCAGCGCGTATCCACCCGCTGCGAACCGCCGGGCATGTAGTTGCCAGTCGGCCCGGCGAGCAAGGTGTCGAGTGTGCGGTAATATGAGACTGTCACATCGGGATCGTTCTCCAGGCTGTCGACGCCCGTCAGCTCGAAAGTGACCCGATTGAATGGTTTCTGCGCACGCCACTTGGTCGTGATGATTCCGAGCTCCCCTTCCTGGCGATAATTGCGCACGCATCCCACGACGCGGAACAGCTGATTGTCGATGCCCTTGCGCCCGTCGTCGCTTTCGAAGTCCTCAGGTGTGTCTTTGCCGTCGAGGTCGATGCCCAGCGCGTACTTGCCGGTCGCCTCATAGAACGGGAACTCATCGGGCGTTGTATCCGGCGACCAGATCTGACCTTCGCGCTCGAGCTGCGTCTCCACCAGAGTGCGCTTCTTACCGTCCTTTGGGTACAACTGTGCGAACTGTTCGCGCGGGCCGATGTTGAAGCCGTTCGGACATTCTTCCTTGTGGTCTGGCGTCTCGCGGATGCCCCACGAAACCTCGTTTGTGAGTACGTAGCCGATCCGGCCCCCGGGTGGCACCCAGTTGACTTTCGAAGATGCGGCGGCGGGAGAATCGGCCGCGCAGGCCAGCGCTGGCAGCAACAGCGCGCTGGCGATCAGCGAAAAAGAATACCTGTGTTCGTTGATCATTCCGTTCGTACTCCAAAATCGGAACGCAGCCAGAAGGCCTTGTAGCCGTTACGGTAACCGTAGAATTCGCCCCACTGGTCGGCGGTCATGTCTCCGGGTCGCTGGTCACGGTAGTGCGTGTAGACAGGACGCTCGCGGTAAGCCCACACATGCATCGCACCCGTCTGCTCAGGCTCCGCCTTCTTGCCAATCGTCGGGTCAATCCACATCGCGCTCCAGAGCAGGTTGCCGGTCTTCGCATCCTTCGGTGCGGCCACATACGGGAAACGTTCGAGGCACCGCTTCGGATCACCGCCGCCGCAGACGGTGAATCGATACACCTGCGGTGAGTCCGGAACGTCACAAGCCAGTTGATCGAGCGCGTCGTCCGCACACATGTAGACGTAAACGGTCTTGCCGTTCTTGTCGCCAAGGACCAGACCGGTGGGACTTTCCTGTACCGTGAATTCCGCCGGTGGCCTCGGCGTGTGCTGCGTATACACGTTGTACCAACCGGGTACATCGCTGCCGTACATCTTGTTGAACGGTTCTCCGTTGTGCGTGTAGAGCGGCTGTTTACGGAAGGTCCACTGATAAATCCCCGGTGAGCGCTCGATGACTCCAAACTCGCCTCTGGGCCTGGCATAGGCCGGCGCGACAATCGGCTTCCAGTCCGTCAGGCATTGAGCCGTACAATTGGACTTGTCCGGCTGATCCTTCGAGCTGGCGTACACCGAATTGTTATCGATCGTGGTCAGCGTCCTGCCGGTCAGCCTCGTCGTTACAGTGAACTGCGGTGGCACCATCGAAGGCGCCGCGGCGGGACGACGCACGCCGACCTCACCGGTTGGCCCGCTGATACCGCCATTCACGGTGCCCGGCTGGTGATCCAACACCGATGTATAGAGCGGGTAGCCGTCGTAGGCCCACTGCTTCAGCCCATCCTTGCGTTGCGCGATGGTCCACTTGCCGACAGGCTTGGCATCTTCCGCCGCCAGTGCGGGCGGCCACTGATCGAGACAGGACGGCCGAGTAGCTACGTCCGGCAGCTCGAATCCCCCAGGATAGGGACTCATCAATCCGGAGTTGACCGTATAAACCGTCTTGTCGCAGCTCGGCTGCCCTTTTCTCTCGCCCACGGGACCGTTGCGCAGTTGTCGCACCGGCCACGTGTACAACGTGTGCCCGCGCGCGTCCGCAAATACCGGACCTTCCTGTTCGGTGACGACGATCTGGAAGCCGGGTGGCATCGGCACCGATTCGTATTGCTCCTTCACGAGCGATTTGTCCGGCCAATCCGGCACGGTGCCGTTCGCTGCGGCTACCCATGAACCGGCCAGGACAGACACCGCCAATAAGCTCTCGAGGACATTCGAAAGTCGGATCACGCCAGGATCTCATTGATGGGCTTTGCGGTCATGTTGCTCTTTACACCCCAATTCGGGAGCTCGAGGCCCATGATGCGCAAGGCGGTATAACCCACGCGCGTCACTCCGGTCTGGCCGGCATCCACGTGCAGGCCTGTCTTTACGCGTCCGCCGGCCCGTCCCGCAGTGAACGAGATCATTTTGTCAAGAGAGTGAATTCGAGCCTCACCATGGTCGGTGTTCGCATAAATCAACATGTTATCGAGCAGCGTACCGTTGCCCTCGCGGACCTTACTGAAGGCCTCGACGAAGTACGCCCACTCCTCAATTGCCCGTGACGCGAAGTACGCGTGGTTCGGTTGGTAACCCAGCTTGCTATCGACCGGCTCCTCGTGCGTAGTCGTGTGGTGGGGCTTTTCGTATCCCTGTTTTACCGTGTTGGCTTGAGCGTTGGAGTACGCCATGTTGAATACGCGTGTCTGGTCGCAGGCGACCGCCATCACCATCAGGTCGGTTAGCATGCGGTGGCGCACCTGGACCATCTCAACGTCGACGCCCATGCGAGGATCACTGGTGATTGCGGGGGGCGCGTGGCAGGCCGCGATCGGATCGGGCTTGGTGAGCTGTTGGTCGAACTGCTTCTCGAGGTGGCGCAAGCCGGTGAAGTATTCGTCGAGACGCTCCTTGTCCCGGGCGCCGACGGTCTTCTCCAGCGATTTGGCCTCATCCATCACCACTGACAGCACGCTCTTGCGAACCATCACCCGCGGATTCGGCGTGAAGGTCGGCGAGTTCGGATCCTGGAAGTCGGTGCCGAACAGGCGCGTGTAGAATTCCAGGGGCGAGATTTCAGGCGGATTCGGCGAGTTCTCGTTTTCGTAGCTGACGGTGTTGCGGAAATCACCGGTCGCGGAAGCAGTCAGCGTGCGGAAACGCGTCGCGCGGCCGATTTCATTTGCGACGGTCACATCGATTGTCTCGCCCGGACGATCGGCGATGGCTTTCGGCGCCTTGCCGGTACGGCCGATGATCCAGCCGGAGTAGTGGCATAGATTCGGTTCGCCGTCGCGGAATGCAGTGAGGTTTGTGATCAGGTTGACGTGCTCGCGCACGCGCGCGACTGGCCCGAGTTGCTGTGGAATTTCGTAATCTGTACCGGTCTTCTTCGGCACCAGGATGGCATTGTTGCCGCCCAGACCCCAGAACCAGGTGCCGAACCGCAATGGCAGCTGTGCGCCATTGGCGTATGCGGTGCCGCTGTCGTTGAGCAGGCAATCCAACATCGGCAGTGCCACGGCCACGACACAGCCGTTCAGCAGGCCACGCAGCACGTGACGACGGCTCAGGTTCCAGTACTTCATGTGAGTCGAGTTCCTTGGAATCGCAAATCAGTGAACCATGGATGCGGTGAGATCGCTGGCCGGCACAGCGTCGGACCGCTGCGCCGATCTGAGATCAGGCAGCGGATACACCTTGTGCGGCCGCGGCTCATAGACCTCGCGAAACGCGTTGCTCAGGGAAATCTCGCGCAGCAGATCGGGAAACACGTAGCCGGCGCCGGCGAAACGATCCGACAGGAATTCGAGCACGCGCCGATTGTTGGTGTCACTGGGTGTACCGGTGGCGTACGCGAATGTTCGGCGCACGAGACACCATGGCAACTGCGGGTTGTCGTGTAGCGCCTTGCCCAGCCCCACGACATCGTTGAACGGAACGCCGTCCAGGTTACCCTTGGTGTCAATGTCCGCACCGTTCTCTTGACGACGGAATTGGCCCGCACCGTCAAACGCCTCCATCGACAGGCCCATCGGATCGGTGACGCGGTGGCAGCCGGCGCAGGTGGCGTTTTTCAGGTGAAAGCCCACACGCTCACGCGCTGTCTTCACGTTAGGGTCAGGATTCTGCACGGCTGAGAAATCGACATTCGCCGGCGGTCTGGGCACGTTCTGGCAAAGCATGACCTCGCGCAGTGCCTTGCCGCGTAGAGTGGCCGAGCTGCGACCCGGGTGAGAATGCAGAGCCTGAAAACTGACTTGCGTCAGAATGCCGGCGTACGGACTGTCCGGTGGGAATTCATACGGCGTCCAATCCGGCCCCTGCGCGGCGACCTTGTAGATCGGCGCCAGTGATGGAGAGATGAATGTCCGGCGGGTCGTGAACAGGTCACGATAATCCTCACGGCGCTCCAGCAGGTGGTAGACCACGGTGCGCAGCGTCTGCTCGCGTGCGTCGACAGCTGTCTCGCCGGTGAAAGTCGGATAGATCGTTCCGTCCTTGCTGAGCAGCGCGAAATTCTCGAATTCAAACATGTCATCGAACAGCGCGCGCACACCGTCCTCGAGCCTCGGGCTGGCGAGCATCCGATCGACCTGTTTCTCCAGGCCCTTGCGCGTCTGGAGCGCCCCACTCTCCGCGGCCCCGAGCAACTCTCCATCAGGTGCTGCGTTCCACAGGAACAGACTGAGCCGCGTGGCGAGTGACCAGCTGTCGAGCCGCCGCTGTCCTGGATGATCGGGATCAAGCTCCGAATTCTCCGCTACGAGCAACACATTCGGGCTGAGCAACATGGCCTCGATCACCACGCCGAGGCCGGCATAAAAATCTTTCAGTGCGTCCGCAGCCTTGTTGCCTTCCGACACGAGCTTGTCGATGTACCCGGCCGAAACCTTGCGGCGATATAGCAGCGGTGCCACCTGCTCGACGAACATCCGCGCACATTTCGGGTCGGCCGCATCCGGCGCGGCCGGCACGCAGGGAATCGCATATTCGCGGCTGCCGTCCTTGATGAGTTGGGCGGCCACTTTGGACGCCGTCTTCTGGTACATCTCGAGTTGCGATTCCGTCAGGCCGGCTGTCGCGGCGCCGCTGGCCAACAGGCCATCGGTTCGCGGCAGCGCCGCGAATCGCGTCGTCGGCTGCACATTGGTGCCGAACACATACGACAACGTGTTCAGGTACTGCTGCTGCGTCAGCAGGCGCATGCTCGCAGGCGTGCCTTTGGATACCGGTTCCTCGTGGCGCTTCTTCACCACATCCAATCCGGCCGCAAGCCCAACGACGGTCACCACCGCCGCGGCTCCTGTCCACAACAGCCGGCGTTGCCCGGGCTGTCGTAGATTTCGGATCAGGTTTCGCGCTCGCTGCAGCATCGCTGAAGAACCTCGGCCTAAAAGCGGCTATGACACCGTATTAGCCTTTGCGGGCCAGATCAATGAGCCGGGAAATCGCGATGATTTAGCGCTTCTAAACACGGTATCCGCACTCGATGCCTCGGGTCATGATCGCGCTCCCCATCAGAACCGCATGCGGTCGATATCCTTGGGCTCGACCGTACCGGCCGCATTACCCCAGGAGTTGCGTACGAAGGTCAGCAGAGCCGCGGCTTGCTCGTCGCTCAGCTTCTGGCCGAACGGTGTCATCGACTGCCAAGGCCGCTGCCACTGGTTCGAAGGCACCGGGACGGGCTCGCGCGGGCCGTTGATCACCAGATCGATCAGCGAAGAAGGATCCGGCGCCTGGGCAAATGCACTGCCCACCAGAGGGGGGCCCGTCTCCGCCGACCCCTTGCCCGTCGGTAAATGGCACGTACCGCAGTGGATATCGAACTGCTTGGCGCCCAGCTCCTTTGCGGCCTGGCTGGGTCGGCGGCCAGGATCGCCCGCTGCCGTGAGGCTCTTGATGTAGACCGCGATTGCACGCGTATCCGCCTCAGACAGGTATCGCGTGCTGTTCAGCACGACCTCGTTCATCGTGCCCATCAGGCGGGTGCGCGAGCCGACGCCCAACTTCAGGTAGCCAGCCAGATCGTCCACGGACCACGCCGCCAGGCCATGCGACGACGAGGTCAGGTTGGGAGCGCCCCGCCGTACCGGACCGCGATCCTCGTCCATCTCGTTCAGCACGCCGCCCGTGTAGGACGCAGAAGTTTTCTCGGCTCCCAGGAGGTTGCGTGGCGAGTGACAGGCACTGCAATGGGCGAGTGCCTCTACCAGGTATGCGCCGCGGTTCCACTGCTCCGGACGGCTCGCGTCCCGCACAAAGCGTCCTTCACTGAAAAAAAGCGCCTTCCACGCGCCCATCAGCCGGCGCTGGTTGAACGGGAATCCCATCTCGTTCGTCTTCGCCGGCGCGTGCACCGGCTTCAGGCTCATGAAGTAAGCGTACAACGCGTGCAGGTCCGCGTCGTCGATCTTCGTAAAGTTGGTGTATGGGAACACGGGATAGAGATGTTGGCCGTCAGGGCGCAGACCGCGCCGCACGGCCGCTTCGAACTGCTCGAACGTCCACGAGCCGATACCAGTCGCCCGGTCTGGTGTGATGTTGGTCGAGTAGACCGTTCCGAAATCGGTCGCAAACGGCACGCCGCCGGCGAACACGCGGCCGCCCGGCGTCGTGTGACAACTCACACAGTTTGCGGCACGGACGAGGTATTCGCCCCGAGCGAACCCATTCTGAGTGTCCACTGCAACCGGCGTCGTGCGCACATCGACGGTCGGGTCCGCATCGACAGCCAGCACCGATGAAGACGAATCTGAACTCAATAGCGCGCCGACGACCAACAGCTTGATGGCTCTCGAGGCCGGCATCACGCAGAGTTCCCAGTGACGCGCATTTTCCACTCACGCAGCACGGCTGAGGACGTCGGTGCTCCAGACAGGCTGCACACGACGAAGGCCAGGAGGCTCGCCGCAAGCCCCAGATAGATCGGCAGATTCGCGAAGAGGTCGCTCATCACGAACATCGTTCCGAGCGTGACTATCGTGCCGCAGATGATGCTCACGAGCGCCCCGAACGCAGTTGCACGTTTCCAGACCATCCCGCCGATGACTGCAACGAGAAGGCCTCCGACGAGAATGTCGGAAGCGATCGTCAGCGCGGCGATGACGTCCTTCAGCGCGCAGGCAATGCCGGCCATCACGACACCGAAGATCACGACGAGCTTGCGACTGCTGCGCACTTCATCGGCCTGAGTGTCAGCCCGTGTCGAAGGTTCGGACGATGAACTGCCGCTCGCAGTTTCCGCATGCGTAAGACGACGAAGTGCAGGCAGAACGTCTTCCTTTGCGACAGTTGCGGTAGCAATGAGCGCGCCACTGGAGGTCGACATGATCGCTGCGAGCGCGCCGGCGACCACGAGTCCCGACAGTCCTTCGGGAAGCACGTGTCGCACCACCTGGGTGTAGACCTGGTCACGCGCAGAGATGTTGGGCAGGAGCACCTTGGTGGCCATGCCGATGAGAGCTCCGGCGAGACCGTAAAGAAAACAATAAGCGGCGGCGGCCAAACCTGCCCAACGCGCCACGCGATCGTTGCGCGCCGTGAAGACGCGCTGCCACAGGTCCTGGCCGATCACCATGGTGGGCACATAGAGCACGATATATGTGAAAATTCCGGCGCCGCCGATGGTCGTGAATGAAAACGCCTCGGCGGGCAAATGTGCGGCCAATCCCGCGAAACCGCCCGCACGCCACAGCGAGATCGGGAGCAGGATGAAGAAAATGCTGACGGTTTTTAAGACGAACTGAACGAAATCAGTCAGTGTGATCGACCACATGCCGCCCAGCACGGAGTACAGAATGACGACGCTGCTGCCGATGAGAATGGCCTGCGCCTTGCCGATGTCAAACAGCACCGAGAAGATCGCTCCATAAGCGATCGTCGACGTCACCGCGATCATGAGCGTGTAGGCCAGCATCACAATGCCCGATATCAGCGCGTGGTTGCCGCCATAACGCAGCTCGAGCATCTGGCTCACGGTATAGACGCGAAGCCGGTTGATGATTGGAGCCAGCACCAGACTGATCAGCGCCACCCCGGAGGCCATCGAGAACACGAGCCATGCGCCTGCGAGACCGTGTTGATAGCCCAGAGCGATGCCGCCGAGCGTGGCTCCGCCGCCCATCACCAGCGCGGCCATCGTGCCCGCGTAGAGCATCGGACCCAGGCGACGGCCGGCAACGAGATAGTCAGACTCGGTTTTCGCACGACGCTTCGCGTACCACCCGATTCCGATCATCGCGGCCATGTAGAGCGCTATGACAATCAGGTCCATCGGCTGATACCCGTCAGGGCTTCACTCCATTCACAATCTTGAACCTCTGCACGCGCGCGTCTTCCGAGGTGTAGATCGCGCCGTCCTTGTCGAACTCCATCTGATGATTGCGATGAAACTCGCCGGGCCAGGTGCCGTAGTTGCCAAAGCGGCTCAACACGGCGCCATCGGTACGCCGGGTGATCACCCACTGGAAGTTGCCCGGATCGTTCATGAGCACGAACGATTGATCCGCATTCGGCCAGAAGCTGACATTGCCCACCGATCCGGAGCCCTGGGTGGTCGGCTCGTAAATGATCTCTTTCACGAACGTACCGTCCTTCTTGAAGATCTGCAGGCGGTCGTTCAGACGATCGCAGACGTAGACGAGCCCCTCTCGCGAGATGCGCACGCAATGCGCGATCCGGAACTGCTTTGCGGGCGGCGCTCCTGGCTCGTACGGTCCGATCTGCTCATCGGTCGGCGGCTTTCCGTACGCGCCCCACTGCCGTTTGAACTTGCCCGTGTCCGCGTCGAACACGATCACACGATGATTGCCGTAGCCATCCGCGATGTACACCTCGTTCCTCGCGGGGTCGACATCGACCGCCGCCGCGCCGGCGAGTTGAGTCGTGTCGAGGCTGCCCTTGGACGGACCATGCCCGCCGATCTGGAGCAGGAATTTTCCATCCGGGCTGAATTTGAGGTACATGCCGTCCGGCTCGCTGCCGTTCGCCCCCGGGCGGGTCTGGCTTCCGCCGATCCAGATGTTGCCCTTGTAGTCGATATACAGGCCGTGGCCGGAAGACGGTGCGTCATAACCCCGGCCCGGTCCGATGTCCCATGAACGGACCACATTGCCCGCCTCGTCGAACTCGAGGATAGCCGGAGCCGGAACGCAACACTTGCCACCCGGCGGACTCGCGGCCGCGCCTTTTGCATAGGCCGGCACGAGCTCGGGGCTGTGATAGAGCCAAAGATGATTGTGGGTATCGACGAAGATGCCGTTGATGAGGCCGAGCGCCCATTTATTGGGCAGCGGCAGCTTCGGCCAGCTGGTGTCCAGCGCGTATTCGGGCGCCACGGGCTGCGATGCGGGTGCTGCGGCCTTCGCGCTGCTCAACGGCACGGCGAGCGTCAACACGGTCGCCATCGCGGCCGATAACATCATCATGATTTTCTGTGGAATGGCGGACTGCCCCGGGGTTGCAAAATCCGCGCCGCCGCCGTGAGGCCACCGGCAGACACGCGCTGAACACACTGCTCGCATGATGAAATCCCCAAGGAATGAGCCGAAGGCAGGTCGTTTTTCTCGCTTGCGATCGATACTGGACGATAACGTCTATACAAAGCAAATCTTTTGTCTGTACATTAACGCCACCCACTCAAAATACGGTGCTTACCGACAGTTTTGGTGCAGTTGACCCCACTTGCGAACAATGTTGGTGCATCGATGGACGCGCTGCCGCCCATGCGGGCCATCCAGGCTTTCGAAGCCATCGCGCGCTGTGGCAGCGTCGCCGGCGCCGCGGAAGAGCTCGGCGTATCCGCTGGCGCAATCAGCCAGCAGCTGCGCAAGATCGAAACAGACCTCAACGTGCGACTGTTCCATCGCGAAGGGCGCGCGCTGAAACTCACATCGTGGGGTCGCGCGTACTATCCGAAGGTACGCACGGCATTCGATCAACTCAGGCGCGCGCAGCAATCGCTCACTCTTTCGCGCTCACGACGCTCCATCGTGCTGAGCGCGTTGCCCTCGCTCGCAGTCTGGTTACAGCGGCATCTGCTCGGCTGGCGCGCCGCTCATAGTGGCGCCAGCGTGAGTTTGCTCGGCACCGACAAGGAGTCAGGCCTGCAGGAAGACGGCATCGACTTTCGCATTTGTTACGGCACCGACGCGCGCCGGTACGACCGATTCGCGGAGCTGTTTGTTGATGCGGTGGTGCCGGTCTGTTCGCCGGGCTTTCTGCGGCAGCATCCCGTGCGCAACGAAGCTGACATCGTGGCCGCGCCCCGCATCGACGTCGTCTGGGAAGCGCGCCATCGCTCGCCGCCTGCGTGGACCGATTGGGCCTGGTCGGTTGGGTTGGGCACACGCGAGCCCGACAGCGATCTCGCGTTCTCGCAGTCGGATGCAGCCGTGGATGCTGCGCTGGCCGGCGGCGGCTTCGTGCTCGGACAGATTTCGATGATTGCCGATCACATCCGGGCCGGCGACCTCGTCGTGCCCATTGATCGTCGCCTGACCCTTCCCGAACCCTACTTCCTCGCCTGGCATCAGGACACGCTCGACCGGCCGTTGGCCGCTGAATTTCGCGGGGCGCTCATCGCTGCCGGCCGGCAGCAGGCGGCCGCATCGAGTGCGCCGCCACTCACCAACACCTGACAGATACCTCCCAGTATGATCACGATTACTCTGCAACCCGGTGACACCACTCTCGCGGACTGGCGCTCGATTTATCGCGGTGCCGTGCCGAAGCTCGATGCGAGCTGCCGTTCCGCCGTCGAACGCAGTGCGCTCGCTGTTGCGCGCATCGTTGCGGAAGGCAAGCCGGTGTACGGAATCAACACAGGCTTCGGGAAACTCGCCGGCGTACGCATCGACGCTGCAGATCTCGCCACGCTGCAACGTAACATCGTGTTGTCGCACGCCGCGGGTGTTGGTGAACCGCTCCCGGTCAACGTTACACGCCTGATGATGGCGCTGAAGCTCGCAAGCCTCGGTCAAGGCGCATCCGGCGTTCAACCCGCAACGCTCGAATTCCTGGAAACGGCACTCGCGCACGAGATCATCCCGGTTGTACCGTCGCAGGGCTCTGTAGGCGCATCGGGCGACCTCGCGCCGCTTGCGCACATGACAGCAACGATGATTGGTGTTGGCGAAGTCATGACGCCCCGGGGCCGCATGCCTGCGGAGCAAGGCCTGGCGCTTGCAGGACTGCAGCCACTCGTGCTTGCGCCGAAGGAAGGCCTCGCCCTGCTCAACGGCACGCAGTTCTCGACCGCAGTCGCGCTGGCCGCGCTGTTTGAAGCGGAGGTCGTCTTTCAGACCGGCCTCGTCGTGGGTGCATTGACGACCGATGCCTATCGGGGCGCCGACACACCGTTCGACCCGCGCATCCACGCGCTTCGCAAGCACCTGGGTCAGATCGAGGCAGCCGCCGCGCTCAGTAACCTGATGGCGGGGAGCGCACTACGAGCCTCGCATCTCGAGAGCGACGATAGGGTTCAGGACCCCTATTGTCTTCGCTGCCAGCCGCAGGTGATGGGTGCCTGCCTCGATCTGCTCCGCGACGCCGCCCGCTTTCTCGGTACTGAAGCAAACGCCGTCTCGGACAATCCGCTGGTGTTCGCCGAAGAGGCCGAAGCCCTCTCCGGCGGCAACTTCCACGCCGAGCCGGTCGCCTTCGCCGCCGATATGATCGCAATCGCCGTGTGTGAGATCGGCTCGATCGCCGAGCGACGTATTGCGATGCTGGTCGATCCGGCCCTGTCGGGGTTGCCCGCGTTTCTCACGCCCAACCCCGGCCTCAATTCGGGATTCATGATTGCGCAGGTGACGGCCGCGGCACTGGTGTCAGAAAACAAACAGCGAGCGTATCCGGCGAGTGTGGATTCCATCCCGACTTCCGCGAATCAGGAGGATCACGTCTCGATGGCGGCCCATGGCGCCCGCCGACTGCTGCCGATGATCGAGAACGCCGCTGCCGTGGTCGCTATCGAACTGCTCGCCGCCGCCCAGGCGTGCGACTTTCACGCGCCCCTGCGCTCGAGCGTGCCGCTGGAAGCAGCGCGCGCCCTGCTGCGCGAGCGCGTCGCGACACTGCACGATGATCGCTACATGCATCCCGATCTGCAGGCCGCCATTGCCCTGGTGCGAGGAGGATCGGTTGCTTCGGCGGTCGGCGTTCGACTGCCGCAGTTGATCGAAAACGCTACCGGAAGTTGACCCGTTCAGGTTCGTAAGTCGGTGTGGCGGTCAGTCGCCCGACCGCCGCAATCAATCGATTGTTTTCCGCCGGTGTACCGATCGACGCGCGGATGAATTGCCGGTAGCCGGATTCCAACCACGGCTTCACGACAATGCCGTCTTTCAGGAGCGCTTTCGCCACGTCCACGCCACTCGTGCCGGAATCAATGAATACGAAGTTCGCTACAGTGGGCGCGACCGCAATACCGCGTGCCAGAAGCTCGCATCGCACGCGATCGCGCTCCGCGGCGATATTGCGCACGGTAGCGCGCATCCAGGCCTCGTCCTTCAAGGCTGCCACAGCAGCGAGCTGCGCGGCGGCGTTTACGTTGAATGGCGTTTTTGCGGCAAACAGCATCTTCGCTATCCGGCTGTCCGAACAGACCGCGTAGCCGACCCGCAAGCCAGCCAGTCCATAGGCTTTCGAGAACGTTCGCAGTACGATGTGAGGCACGCCCGCTGCGCGCAGAAACCGAATCCCGTCCGGGATGTCCGGCGGCACAAACTCACGATACGCCTCGTCGAGAACCAGCATCGTGGCCGGCGACAGCGCGCCGACGATCTCGCCGAGTTGCGGCGCATCGAGCGCTGCCCCAACAGGATTCCACGGCGAAGGCAGGAACACGAGACTCGGTCTGTCGGCCAGCGCCGCAGTCAGTGCCGGCACATCGAAGCCGAGCCCGGCGGTCATGGGCACTTTTACAACCCGGGCGCCCACCGCCAGTGCTTCGATCTCGTGCAGGCCAAAACAAGGAGCGACAGTCAGGGCCGTCGCTCCCGCAGTCAAAAAGCTGCGTGCGGCCGCGGCGATCATCTCCTCGGAGCCGTTACCGATCACGATTTGCTCTGTGCTGACATCCAGGCGCGCGGCCAGCTCGCTGCGCACTGTTTCGCAGCCCGGATCGCAATACCGGGCGATCTCGAGCGCGCCGGTCGTGAGCACTCGTGCAACCGCGGGCGAGCACCCATATGGGTTTTCGTTGCTTGCAAGTCGTGCGATATCGTCACGTCGGCTGACGGCGCGCGCCGCGGCCAGTGTCAGCCCGGCGTTGTACTTCGGAAGGCCTGCGATGTTGGAATTGAAGGAGAGCGCCGACAGATCGGGCTGCTTGTCATCGGTCACTGTGCAATCGCCTTTGAGTCGCAATTGCCCCATTCTCCGTGGCAAATCCGCGGGAAAGAACACCGGCAACCACCGCGTCGATTTAGATTCTCTAAATCGGATCAGTCCAAATCGGTGTTGTTGGACGGGCGCGCGACCGACGGCGGCGCAAAGCTCGCTACGAGCTCATGCAACTCGGCCGGGTAGTCGAGTCGCACGAATGTGATACCTGTCGACTCCGCGGAGCGGGTCGTGCGTTCGACGGTGAGCACAGGGCTCTTCGGTCGGATTTTGAGAGCGGCCGCGACTTTCCGGCTCGCTTCGGCCGCGCGGATGCGGTGCTGGGCCAACATCCAGGGCACCGAGTGCAGCAGCCACGTACCCGGCGGCTCGTCTGTGAATGACAGTTTTGCCACCTGCGGGACCGCCTCGAGATTGATCAGCCGCTGCTCGAAGCAGAAGGGTTGCTCACCGGCCATGTGAAGGCACACCAGCTCCAGCACGGGAATCGACTTTTCGGACCCGAGCAGCGCCTTGTCTTCGAGGGTACTGCGGCGGCGCGCCCTGTGCAGGATTTCAAAGCTATAGGGCTGACCCAGCGCCGCGACATCCGCCTTGATATCGTTGATGGTCAGCACCGCCGACTGGGAGTGCGGTCGGCTCACGAAGCTTCCGAGCTTGCGATGGCGTTCGATCATCCGTGCGTTGGCGAGTTGGGTCAGCACCTTGCTCACGGTCATCCGCGAGCACTTGTACTGCTTCATGAACTCGTGCTCGACGGGAATCTTCTGCCCGGCCACCCACTCCCCCGACAGGATCCGGTTCTGGATGTCCGAGAGAATGCGCTGATGCAGCGGCATCGTTCCCTTGGCGGCCGCGACGGCCTCTGGTGTGCTCAACTGTGCAACTCCTGCCGCCCGCACATTCTCAGTGTATGCCTATACATTACCACAGGACCAGCCGCGGGTGCTGCCATGGCTGGATGGCGCATGCTGCCTGCGGCGAGGGAAAGCGCGGCGTCTTGCCCTCCCCTTGCGCATCACATTTTCAGCCGGAAACCGAGACGGTATATGCGGCCGAGAACGTCGTACAGCGAGGCGTTCACCGGCGGCGTTTCGTAAGCGAATCCGCCGGGGCCCGGCGCCACGATCACCGGGTCCTTGTTGGTGAGATTGCGGACGTTGAAGTACACCTCGGTCGCGACGTTGTCGACACTGGCGAACTTGTACGCGATCGACGCATCGAGGTAGATCGAGCCGGCTATGTAATTGTTGTTCACCGTCCGGTTGTCGGCGTTGGAGACCGGACAATCCGCGCTGCACACGATATTGCTGTTCAGGTAGGTGCCTGAGCTGATGCCGCGCGCCGTGAGGCTTGCAGACACTTTGTCGTTGTCGTAAACCACCGAACTGTTCCAGCGCCACTTCGGCGGACCGGAGACGCTCCCGCTGGTGGTGTTCTGGCCGGCCGAACCCGTCACGGTGTTGATTCCGTTGTTCGAGGAATTCTTGAGGTAATTCGTCGCCAGCACGCGCAACGTCAGGTTTCCTCGGACCGCGGGCACCAGCGAGCTCATCGGCAGGCGATAGCTGGCCTCGTAATCAATGCCCCGGGCAATCTGGCTGACGAGATTGAATGGCTGCAAGCGGATGAGATCGATGGTGTTGCCGGGGCCGAGCGTAATGGCGTTACAGACCTGCTGGTTGCCCGCGAAGCACTCGTCGATGGTCTGCTGGGCCGTGATGGTTCCGATGGCCTTGTCGATATTCAGGTTCCAGTAGTCGACCGAGGCACTGAAGCCGGACACAAATCGGGGCTGCAGCACGATGCCTACGCCTGTGTAGTCAGACTCTTCCGGGACCAGATTCGCGTTACCGACGGTGGAGGAAACAGTGAGCTCTGATTCACCGCCACGGAACGGATTGATGACGCCCGGGAAGCCGCCTGCGCCGGCGTTATAGAGCTCCTGAAGATTGGGTGCACGGATGTCACGCGATCGCGTGCCGCGGAAGGTGATGTCCTGAATCGGTGTGTAGGTCACGCCCGCTTTCCAGGTCGTCACGAAACCTGAGTTCTGGTAGTCCGTGAAACGCACCGCCGCATTGAGGTCCAGCGCTTTCGCCATGACCATACCCTCGGCGAGCGGCACGACGGTTTCAATGAAACCCTCATTGACGTTGTTACTGGCCGTGAACACCTTATAGTTGCCGATAAACCAGTCGCTCGCCTGGGAAATCGGGTCGTTCGTTCCCGAGACGTGATCCCGCCGATGCTCAGCGCCGAAGGCCAAAGAGACCGGACCCGCCCACGTCGAGAACGGTTCGCCGTTGACAGAGGCCGCGGCCACGTCCTGCGTGTACTTTTCGTCACGAAAGTCGGGAGTACCGTTGCCGGTGAGGTAATCCACCACCGCGCTCGAATTGACACCAGTGCCAAAGACATTATAGGGCACGCACCCAGGATCGTTGTTGGTCGGATCGGCATCTGCATTGACGCGGCAGACGATCTGACCGGAAGAATTCCTCACCGCGTCGATGGCCTTCGGAAAACGCGACTTGACCACGATGCCGGTGGCCTCCTGCAGGGCCTTCGAAACGCCGTGCTCGTAGTAGGCATCCCAACTCCAGCCCTTGCTCATCAAGTCGAACGATCCGGCAGCACCCACGGTGGCAACAATCGTCCTACGATCGTTGCTCGCACCCTGACGCGGCAGGTCTGCGTTCATGGTGCCGAGGGTAAACTGCGTAATGTTGAGAGCACTCATCCGCGAGGCGACGTCGGCAGGAATAAACGGGTTGTCTGACTTGATCGTGATATCGGCGTTGTCTTCCTTCGCACAGCACCAGTTGTGGTTCTTATTACGCGCCCAGATGCCCTGGGCAAACAGCTCAACATTGTCGGTGAGTTTGAAGCTCGCGCGCGAGAAGGCATTCTGCGTCTCCTGCCGCGATGTGAGGCCGTTTGCGAGGTCGGTGCCGCGAATGGTCGCGCTGCGCCAGTCGCCGCCGCTCATATCGGGATCACGCACGAGGTTGCCGTACGTGAACTGATAAGGGGCTCCGCCGACACCGAAGGCAGTCCCCTTCAGCGCGGTATTGGTGATGATGCCACCGGCGATCGCGTTGTCGACACTGACCTGATTGACGAGGATTCGCTCGGGCACCGATCGGCTCTGGCCCGCGCCAGTGCCATAAGCGGGGTTGGTCATATACTGCCAGCCCTGCATGTTCCAGGGACGGTCGTTGACCGGAACGCCGTCTTCGTGATTGGCCTCACCGGCGAGGATGAAATGACCGCGGTCATCGGCGAAACCAGTCCCATACGCGAAATTAGCGTCCCACGTTCTGTCGTCGCTGTAGTCGGTCATGCCCCCCGACACGTCGGCCTTCAGTCCGTTGAACTTCTTGTCCAGAATGAAGTTCACGACGCCTGCTACCGCGTCAGAGCCGTAGGCCGCCGAGGCACCGCCGGTTACAACATCGACGCGCGAGATCAGGTTCTGTGGAAACAGATTGATGTCGACGATACCGTCCGAGGTGGATCCCACTACACGCCGGCCGTCGAGCAGAATCAGCGTGCGATTGAGACCCAGGCTGCGCAGGTTCAGGGCATTCATGCCCGAGCTGCCGCCGCTCATGGAAGAGTTGGTTGCCGTCGGCATGCGGCTACCCGCAAAGGATGGAATCGTATTGACGTAGTCGGCAACGTTCGGCGTGCCCGAAGTCTGTATGGCTTCCGAACCCACAACAGTCAGCGGAGTCGGCGCCTCGTAGCCGTCGCGCACAACACGCGTGCCGGTCACCTGGACCTCCTCGAGGTCGCCCCCCGGAGCAGAATCTGTGTCCTGTGCCGAAGCGATCAAGGGCGTTGCCGCCGATGTCAGGATGATCGCCACAGATGTATAGATCCGACTGTCACGCGCAAAAGCACAGCTTCTGGCGACTGCTCCCCGGTACCACGCAGCGGCACGGGCGTTGGAATTGTTCTGCATCTCACGGCTCCCAAAGAAATAAAGTTGGAAAGCCGACGCGCCCCCTATCACGCCGACAAAGCAGCGTTCACAACAAATCCGGCGGTTTTAACGGACCGATCCTGGCCCTGCCCGAATTCCCGCTTTTGGCGTCAGTCGCGGAAGATCCGGGCCGCTCTCGTTTGCGGACTATAATGTATATACATGCGCGCGCAATTGTCTGTGCAAAATAAATTGCCTATACATTTGAGAGCGGCGCGCGTTGCCCTGTTTGAGGGCGCAAAGCTGCGGATTTACGGGGGTGCGGTTCATTTCGGGGCATGCGGTGCCACGCTCGAACAGGTTGCGCGGTCGCGAGGAATGAAATGGCCGATTGAGCCGGTCTGCATTCGCGGCCCGAATGTGGGAGCAACTCAGCAACTCATGCCTGGTACACCGATGCAACGCGATTCCCCACTTCGTAAGCGGGGTGATGGGCCGTCCCTTTCAAAGCCCCTTCGCCAAGCCTCCAGGCGAAGGGTTCTCAACGGCGACAGCGGCCGACTTCAGGCACCGAGTCAGCAAATTGGCCACAGCCTGGGCGTTGGCTCCCTCCAACATATCGTCGTGGCGAGCTTGTAGCTTCTCGTGTCGTAGCGCGGATGCGTGGCGGCTCCAGAGCGACGCGGACGAGGGAACGCCCAGGTCACGGCGATCGGGTTCAAAGACTGTCAATTGGCCCTTGTAGGTGCCCGGACGGTAGGCAGCCGATGCAAACAAGGCCCTGAGTGCAACTGCCCGCAAGGCTGCCGGCGTCGCTCGCGTGTGCGATCTGCCAAGCGCCGCATTCGCACGATTGAACGACCGGTGCAAGGAGCGGTCCTTGAATCGAACGACTGCTTGCATCAGCTGGCGGTAGAGATACGCCGTCCACGTCCGCAATCGCAACAAATGATGGCCGGGAGGGAGGGTAGCCAGCAGACCGACGAAGGCGACCTTGTCAGCGCTACTACTCAGGCGCCGCGCCAACTCAAACGCCACGAGACCACCGAACGAATATCCGCACAGGAAATAAGGTCCTTCGGGCTGTTGCTTCCTCACGGCCGTGAGGTACTCGTCTGCCATCTCCTCAACAGAGCGGTGTGGAAGGTCGCATCCATCCAGGCCGCGCGCCTGAATGCCGATCACGGCCCCAGGCCAGCTCATCCGCCGGCAGATACTGAACAACTCCATCACGCAACCGCCTACGCCGTGGATGAAGAATAGCGGCGTCCCCTGTCCCGGCTTGAGGACGACGAGCGGGCAATAAGCAACCCGTGCATTCTCCCTGAGTCTTGCGCAGTAGGCCGCAAATGTGGGCACCTGACTGATCAGGTTGGCCGGGAGGTCTCGGCGCAAGGCCTTTTCGAGCTCAAAAGTCATGGTGATCGCACGCAGCGAGTCACCTCCCAGATCGAAGAAGTCATCCTCCGGACAAGTCAGTTGCAGACCCAATGTGTCACGCCAGACGCGCACCACGGCTATTTCAATGGCATCCGTCCCGATCCAACTCGTGTCGGCGTCAGCAGACCGGGCGTCGGCTTCCGCCCTGCTCTTCTCGACGTCCAGTGCCAGCAGGCCGCGCGTATCCAATTTTGAGTTAGGCAAGCGAGGAATGACCGATGCCAGATAGTAACGCCATGGCCGCATGTGAGCAGGCGCGACCCGACGCATCATGAGACCCAACTCGTGAATGAACTGATCCGACGCTGCCTCATCCGGCTGGACATAGGCAACCAGTCTGGCAAGGCCGCTCTCACTGTCAATCCTGACAGTCACACCCACATCACGCACGGATGGATGGCGGCGAATGGCCGTTTCCACGCCATCCAGCTCAACGCGGGCGCCGCGGATCTTCACCTGCCGGTCTTTGCGCCCATGCCTGTCATAGAGCCCATCAGGGCGCCGCCGAACCAGGTCCCCGGTTCTGAATACTCGCAGGTTCGCATCGCCTTCGTCGCTTGGGTCTCCAGCCGTCTGACACCGTCCTTGCGACCAAATCCCGAGGGCAACATAAGGGCTCCGAACGAGCAGCTCGCCCACCTCACCTTCCGGTGTCAACTCTCCATCTTCGTCGACAACCGCCAATTCATTGCCCAACAGCGGATAACCGATGGGAACTCGCTCTTCGCTTTCCGCCACACCTTCACCAACAAACCATTGCATCATCGGTGCCTCGGTGGCGGCGTAGACGACCTGGATTGAGGTGTCGTGTGATATCCAGGCTCTCAGCGCGGCAACGTCGCTCCAAAGGGTCGTATCTCCTCCAACCCTCACCAACCGTAGAAAATCACCGGCGCGGCTTTGACTGCTTTCAACGACGGATCGCAGGAGTGCCGGGAAAGCGAACAGAATGGAAATCTGACCATCGCGGATAACTCTATGAACCTCGCGCGCACCCGCGTTTTGGGTATCGAGCAGATAGAAGGACGCTCCGGCGAGTAAGGACGTGATTAAGTCACGTACACCCACGATGGTGCACAGGGACGTCAGAGTCAGAAACCGATCATCGCTGTTGATATGGGCCGAATTGATGGACTGACTCACTCGCTGGAGCAAGTTTCGTTGCGAGTTGACGATGCCCTTCGGTCGGCCGGTGCTTCCCGATGTGAAAAGGACGCACGCGGCTTCGTCGGGACCTGGACGCGCCGGTCGCCAACTCGAAGAAGCATCCCGGGTCGCTTTCCCGAGGTCGAGAGTGCGGACGGTGGCGGGGATGGCTCCCGTGATGCCATGGTCACCTTTCGATACCAAAAGCAGGGCTGGCCGCGAGTCGTCCAAGACCTGCGCAATCCATTCGGGCGGATAGTCTGGATCAAGCGCGACGAACGGACGTCCCGCAGCCAGACAGCCGAACATAGCAATGGGGAATTCTGGCGAAACGGGTACCAGGATTCCGACCAGATCGCCCGGTGCGGTCGCGGCGGCAATCCGCTCAGCCAAGCCGGTCAAAACGCGCCAGAGCTCGGCGTAGGTGATTGAGACTTCAGGACCGCACAGAGCAATTCGCTCCGGAAAGCGGCGGACCACCCGTTCCAGGAGCTCGACGATGGGTCGCGCCTTGGACTCATCCGGAAACGGGTCGAACGGCCTGTTGGTAGGACCATTCCAATCCAGGGGAAAGCGGCTCCGATCGTTCCAACGGAGCGCTGCTCCCGGAAAACAGCTCCGCGCTTCGCTCATGCTACAACTCTACCCCGAAACAGCGCTTTCCGGGATCGATATGGCGCAACCGGCGCACACTTCGTCGCTACCGGGTGTACGAATCGAGCGCTGCTGGAGTGTGGCTATGGCCCCCGCGAAGCGAATGCAACAGCGTGTTACGTGATTTTCACCGCGTTCCGTTACCGCAATCGGGTCGTGGCGACAACTTAGCGAATGCGGCCGCGGGAGCTGAAGGCCCTCATCAAGGCCACTACTGAAGTCACGATCCACAATCCGACTACTGCGATTCCAAACAAGGTGTTCATGGAACGCCTCCTTTATCTATGGCCGCTCTGTCGTTGAATTTCCCGACTAACAGACTGCAACACTTACAGATACAGTGTGTCCCCGCGAATCGTCGAACGGAATGTACGCGTACGAGCGAATTGCATGCACTGTATCGGGCCGGTCCCAGTACAGTGCAGCTGCGAGTAGTAAGTCAGACACCCGGTGGGTGCATTTGAACTATACGAGTGGCTGCGCAAGCAACCAAACACAGTCTTTGAGCGTCACTTTAGTTTTTCTTATCGACGTTGCAGCAGGAAAGCGGGAGTGCGCAGTACCCACCTCATATCCGGGCGCCGCGCCTATGGACATCGCTGCGGAGCGTGGAATCCTGAGCTCGACGCCCGGCGGAAGATGACCCAGAGTCTTGCTGGTACTGGTGGCAACAGGCACCTGATCTACTGCAAAGGCTATTTGCGCGTCAGCGGCCACCGCTAATTTGTATGCAGGCGTAGCTCCAAAATTCCTTATCGTGATACTCACTCGCGGCGCGCGACCGTCAATTTGCTCTTCGTATGCTACTTCGCTGACTCCCACGTAAGCCCGTAGCTGCCGCTGTGCTGTGCCCTCTCCGCTCTCAACGAGGCGACGCGTTGCCCTCCATAGTTTCGCCGTGTAGAAGGCCAGTGCGCCTGTTATTAGTGCGAGTGCTATGGTCGCTGCGGCGACGACGGCGCTGCTGCGATCCGGCGGCAGCTCGTGCACATCTACCTTCGACGGCGATTGCGTTGTCCCGCGAATATCGGATCTGGCAGTCGCTGAAGTCACGGCACAGTGGCACGTTGCGCGCCTGAGCTCCCGCATGACCGCGCTAGACTGTGTCGGCGGAAAACTTACCGTGCACGTGCACGGGGGCTGCGCGTGCGATGTGTCAGCTACGGCTCTGAGGCAGAGGAAGAACAGAAGGACGGCGGCTGGGATGCGCATGGGGTTAGCTACGGGATTCGATCCCGTTGGGTGTACCCGGGCGTCCTTGCTGCTAAGTCTGCACGAGCAAATCCTGGCGTACAGCGACCGCCTTCACGTTGTGGGCTTTGAAAGGGGGTAAGGGGCTGTCTCACCAGACCTTCCGCCCGGCCTCCACCTCGCGAAGAACGGCTGCGGACAGATTCCCAAGCTCGCGCTGAGTAACTATTCTATTGACGATTCCGACCGTAGCGCACGTAGTATGTCCTTCCCTGAAGGATCGCAATGTCCCTACCGATCCCACTCCGGACGCTGAAACGCCTGTCATTGCGGTCGGATGCCGCTGGCTGCCGGCAATTGGCCGGTCACGTCATTTTGATCGCGCTGGCTATGGCGTGGGTCCTCGGCGCCCGCCATAGCTGGTGGATCGTGCCGGCGATGGTGGTGCTTGGCGTGCTCGAAGTGGCGCTCTTTGCGCCGCTGCATGAGACGACGCACCGTACACCATTCCGGTCGCGCCGCATTAATCGTGTCGTCGGCATCGTTGCAGGCTTCGTTCTGATCCTACCGCCGGAATGGTTCCGACGTTTCCACATGGCGCATCATCGCTATACACAGGATCCCGTGCGCGATCCCGAGCTGATTGGCGCGATTCAGCTAACGCGGGGCGGTTATTGGCTGAAGTTGAGCGGCCTGCCCTACTGGCTCAGCCAAATCCGGATGTTGATCGCAACCGCGTTGGGGAAGGCTGAGGAGTTCTGGATTCCCCGTGTGGAACGAGCGGCTATTGTGCTCGAGGCTCGATTTTACGTCGTCGCTTACATCCTCCTGGCGCTCTCCGCGATCACGGTGCACAGCGCGTTGCCACTCCTCCTCTGGGTCGGGCCGGTGCTGTTGGGTCAGCCGGTGCTGCGCTTTGTGCTGTTGGCTGAACATGCAGGTTGCCCGCAGGTCAGCGATCCCTTCACAAACACGCGTACGACCGTCGCCGATGCACTCTTTCGCTTCGTGTTCTGGAACGCGAACTTCCACGCTGAGCATCATTTAGCGCCAGGTGTGCCGTTCCACGCACTGCCTGCCTTGCATGAGGAAGTGAAGACCCAACTTGGCCGCATCGATCGTAGTTATAGCGCCGCCCACAGTGCTATCCGCGCAGGGCTGACCGCCTGAAACGGCGAGCGTAACGGGCGCGGCGCCGAACTCACGGTGGCCCAGCGCGTCCCAGCCTCGCGCGTAGACTGCGGAGCCGGTAGCTGGCGCCAGTTGACGGGACGTCTGATTGTCCTTCTATATCAGTAAGATGCCGGAGATTCTTAAAGTATTCAATCAGAATGTGCGACTGCCTGATTTTTCAACCTCGGCGTTACCGAAGGGCACCGACATGAGTGCCTGGGCTATAAGGGCTGTCCAAGCCGAGCCTCGAGTAAGGGTCGAAACGTCCGGCTGACGTGGACCCGTTGTCCACCACGCAAGACGAGATCGAATTCGCCATGCGTTGCCGGTTCCATGTGCAGAATGCTGTCGATGTTAACAACGGTCGAGCGATGAACGCGAACAAAGCGGCGCGGATCGAGCCGTCCGATGAGTTCGCCAAGAGCCGTTCGATGGATGACGCGTTCAGGGCCGACGTGCAACGCGACGTAGACCCCTGCACTCTCGATGCAGTCAATCGATTCGACGCGGATCAGGTCAGTCTTGTCCCGTTCGCGGATAACAATGCGATCGAGAAACGTGTTATCCAGGCGACGCCCATCGAGCAGTTTGAGCATACTCTGGCCGAATGCGCGCACATGTTCATCATCGAGGCGCGCTTTTGCGCGGGAAAAGGCAGCCTCCATACGCTCGTCTCCGTATGGCTTGAGTACGTAGTCGAGCGCGGCCGATTCAAAGGCTCGCACGGCATGCTGATCAAAAACTGTCACGAATACGGTCACGGGCATTCGATCGATGCCGATCGTATCGATCACGCCGAGACCATCGAGTCCCGGCATCTGAACATCGAGGAAAACGACGTCGGGCTGCTTTTGCAGGATGACCTCGATGGCGTCCAGCCCGTTCTCGGCTTCGATAAATTCGCCGACGTCGGCGTCGTTCTCGAGTAAATCCCGGAGGCGCTGACGCGCCGGCTGCTCGTCATCGACGACAAGAATCCGATAAGCGTTTTTTTCACTCATCACCCTGCTCCGTTGTCGTGTTCGCTGGAATAGAAACACGAACCCGTGTACCTCCATCTTCACGCCGACTGATTAAGAGACCTGCATTCTGCGTGCGATGAAGCATGGCAATACGCTCACGCGTAACGCCCAGCCCTAAGCCAAGGCGATCTTCAGTCCAGCTCTCGCCGAGTCCCACACCATCGTCCTCGACAGTGATGTACAGAACGTTGTCGTCGATCACCGCCTTCACCCAGACGGTGCCACCTCCCGGGCGTGGAGACAAACCATGGCGAATCGCATTTTCCACCAGCGGTTGCAGGATGAGGCTTGGCACCATGACATCGCGAGCGGATGCGCAAATGTCGATGATGACATTCAAGCTGTCGCCAAAACGGGTCTTCTGGATGGAATCACATTCGACTGGTTATTTCAGGCAAGCGCATGAACGTGTTCGTAAATGGGCGAACGGAAGCCTCGCTGGGAGTCGCGCACCTGGAAGGTGAAGCAGCCATCGGAGCCATCGCCTTCGAGGGAACTGCGTACTACGCCAACTTGACCCTCGAGCCGGGAGCAACCGATGGCCTCGATCCCAAACCCGCGCCGGATCCGGCCGCAGGTGACCGCCGCTATCTCGTTCACTGGCAGGGAACCGATCCCGTATCGCTGGGCACGATGGACCCGCCCGGCTCGTCGAAGGACCTGCCCGAATCCGCATCGAGCTGGTCAGCCGTCACAGCCGATTATGGCGGTCTCATCAACTTGAGCCGATTTCACGCGTCCACGCGCAAGGATCAGCCCCGACAGATGATCTGGCTTCGCACTACGGTGCAGTCGGATCGCGAGCAGGTTCGGCATGTCTCGGTAGGCTGGTTGCGCGAGATCTGGGTGTTTGCTGCTGGCAAACCCGTATTTTCCGGCAAGAACCTTTACAACGTAAAAGGCGGCCGCAAAGCGCCCGATGGCCGACTCTCATTGGAAAACGACGGTTTCAGTCTTCCGCTGCATAAAGGTGCGAACGAAATAGTCGTGGCCATCGATGACAACACACCTGACATGCGTGGACGTTACGGCTGGGGTTTCATCATGCGCATGGATTGAGGGCAAGGCTAAAACCCTTTCTGCACCTGCACCCACCCCCGAGTCCCCGGATCCTCACGCAGCAAAGGTGTCAGTTGGCCAACGCGCTCGGCTACCTGGACACTCACGGACCATTCGGCAGGCTCGTCCCAATGCAGGCTCGCTCCAACATCAGTCAGCGTGCCAATGTTGATTCCGGAACTGACGGGTCTTCCTAAACCTGGATGCGCCCCCGATCCACAAAAAGGCTGCCGAGCCAGGCGCCCGGCACTGCAATGGCGAGTGCATGCCTGAGCTCAGCGGTCAGCTTGTTGCTGACCGGGTCGACGATCGACGTCGCGAATTCAGTCGCGGACAGGAAACCCTTACCCTGGTTCTGTACGTTGATCAGCATGCCACTGGCGTCCGAATCAGTACCATTCTGTCGTAGCGTTACATTCACGCCGTCGATCTCCCCGGTCTTGCCGCCGGTCCACCAGTTGTTCTTCGAGATAACGTTTTACGGTGGTGAGCCGTTGCGCTGGTGCTTACAAAGTCTTGAACGCATTCAACACCGTGGTGGCGGCCAGACTCAGCGCCACGTTTCCCAGCATGACCAGAAAGACCCACCGTACGAGCCTCGCCTCCATCTCCGCGAGCTTCGTTTCGATCTTCCCATTGAGCTCCGCAGCGAGTCGCTGCATGTCCGCCTTGTGCTCCTTGACGCTCGCATCGAGTTTCCCTTCGAGCACGCGTATCTCTGCCCGTACTTCGTGAAGGCGCGCATCGAGAATCGGCACTGTTACAAACTGGGCCTGTGTCATTGCCGACTCAATCGCCTCGGCGATACCCAGGGCCACCTCGGGTTCAAACTTGGCTTTCTCAACGAGTATCCCAACCGTTGCCGCATGTAGCGCCATGATTTTCGTCCGCAACGCAACTGCGAGCGATCCTAGAGGTAACCTCCTCGATAGGATACGCAATTTGATTGCGTGTTTGCAGAGAAATTCCGGGGCGCCGGACAAACCACGCGGGAGAGACTGACGGGGGCAACGCACGTAGTTAACTGACGTTGTTGACCAATAGTTAAACGGCGTGGTTGCCAGCGCTGTATTCGGACGTCATGAACCGCGGAGGTAAGAATGAATCAAACTGCGACCGACCGTTCTGGTTCAAGGAGGGTCCAGAACACAACTCATGCTCCGATGAGTTATGAATCACTCATTGCTGCGATCGTAGAATCAGTCTTCCGGCCATTCTGGCCTCCTCGGAAGCAGGTGACCCGTGCGCAGGCGTTGCAGGAATCGTGGGAACTCGAGAGCGAATGCGAGCTGAAGTTCCTCCGCCGTAGTCTCCACTGACTCCCATGTCCAAGCCTTTTTCGCTTGCGCAAACGCGAAGACCAACACGTTGCCATCGGCCTCCACGGGAACGAGAAGAACAGGACCCGGGCAGGCCTTACGAAGCTTCTCCAGGTGCGCAACATATCGGCCGCGCTCCCCAGCCAGGTTCATCACGAGCACGCCATTGGGCTGCAGGTAACGGAAGGCCTGCGCATAAAAATCGTCCGCTGCGAGCGGTGGCGCGACGCCCCCGCGATCGAACGCATCGATCAGGAGAATGTCCGCGGTCCAGTCGCCCCGCCGAACAAACTCAGCGCCATCGCCAAGGATGACCCGGAGGCGCTCATCGTCCGCAGGGATGTGAAACCACTCTCGCAGTTCGATGATGTCGGGGTCGATCTCCACTACAGTCAGGCGCGTGCCTTGCAAATGGCGGTGGCAGAACTTCACGAGCGAACCGCCACCTAAGCCGATCATGAGGATGTGGCGCGGTGCGCGGTTGAACAGCAGGAACGCCATCATCTTTTGGGCGTACGCAGTGACGAGGGCGTCGGGCTCCTCGAGCCGCATGGAGCTTTGGACGGCTCGCAAGTCGAAGTAGAGTTGCCGCGTTCCGGCCGTGTCGAGAATGAAGGGTCGGTTCAACTCTTCCCGGTGCAGCCCCTGTGCCACAGACTCATTGGAGCCGCTGCGAGCTTCAGGTCCGCGAGGTACGGCGCTTGGTGACACCACCCGCGGCTGGCCCGTCAGAAACCGGATCTTCCTCGCCCGGTGTCCACGGTCGACCGAGGCGTTCCTCGATATACGCACGAATCATGCGACGCACGACCTGGGAAGACGTGAGGTCCTCCTGCTCACACAGCCGCTCAAACAAAGCCTTCTTGCGAGGGTCGATCAGGATGGTCAGGCGAGCGGTTCGCTCTTCGAGCTGCACTACTTTGGTGCTTTTCATTTACATACGAATTACATCAGAGAGTAATCAGAGGATAATCGGAGTGGTATGGCCCATGCAAGGATCCGGGCCGTTCATGAGTACCTTACGCTGACACACCGCGCCCTCGCGCGGGTGCCTTACGGCCTTCCAGCACGCCGGGTATTGCCTCGCGTCGTTCGCTTCGGGGCCTCTTCGGGTGGCGTCCAGGGTTGCCCCGTGCGCTCCTCGATGTAGCGACGAATGAGTCGTCGAACAACCTGGGAGGTCGTCGCGTCCTCTTCCGCACATAAGCGCTCGAAAAAAGCCTTTTTGCGCGGATCGATGAGGATCGTGAGGCGTGCGGTGCGATCTTCGAGGGCCACGGCCGTCCTTGAGGATGCGACAGGGGTACGTGACTA
>Ga0137415_10000087_pt1 | contig 70975 bp, 61 predicted proteins | sample CZODoug3_1_1_16f_FD_183082 | JGI IMG/M metagenome (GOLD analysis project Ga0137415, IMG submission 183082) | Vadose zone soil fungal communities from Angelo Coast Range Reserve, California, USA - CZODoug3_1_1_16fungal (Hybrid Assembly) | ecosystem: Environmental > Terrestrial > Soil > Vadose... | reverse complement strand
AGATCAGCGTGTCGTGCGCTTTGACGATCAAGGCTCGGCGCAGCGGGATCATCATCAGCACGCCCATCAGACCGCCGGCCGTCGCCAGGATCGCCACGCGGCCGATGTCCAGGTCGTAGCCCATCAACAGAATCGCCGGGATCGTGAAGACCACCCCGGCGGCTACAGAGTCGCTGGCCGACCCGGTGGTCTGGACGATGTTGTTCTCGAGAATCGACGTGCGGCCCAGGGCGCGGAAGATCGTGATCGAGAGCACGGCGATGGGGATCGAGGAGCTGACCGTGAGCCCGATCTTGAGTGCCAAGTACACGCTCGAGGCGCTGAAGATCAAGCCGAGCAGCACGCCGAGGATAAGGGCGCGGGGTGTCAGCTCGGCGGGAAAGTGAGTGGCGGGGATGTACGGCTCGTGGCTGGCCATCGGCGGAGAATCTGGTCGCCGCCGGCAGGACGCGATAGAGGGATCACACCAGCGGTGTTTCACCTTGCAGGGCAGGCGCACCGCGCGGGAACTCGGTCTGGACCCCCCGGGGTACTGAGTCCGCGCCACTGGGCTAGACCCGACCCCGTCCTTCAGACTGTCGCGTCGCCGCCACGCAGCGCAATCGATGCTACGAGAACTGGATCCCCACGTCCGCATGCTCGACCGCGCGCTGGCCGGTCGTTACGTGCTCGAACGCCGCCTCGGCCGGGGCGGGACGGGCGTGGTGTTTCTCGCGCGCGAGCTGCGGCTCGATCGCCCGGTCGCCATCAAGCTGCTGGCCCCCGTAAAGGCGGGCGACCCGGTCGCGCGGCAGCGCTTCCTCGGGGAGGCGCGGACGGCAGCGCAGCTTTCCCACCCCAACATCGTCCCCATCTTCTCGGTCGATGAGCTCGCCGACGTAGTGTTTTTCGCGATGGCGTACGTGGAAGGCCAAACGCTGGGGCAGCGCATCCGCGAGCATGGACCGCTGTCGCCCGAGGCGGGCGCGCAGCTGGTGCGCGATGTGGCGCGCGCATTGGCGCACGCGCACGAGCGGGGCGTGGTGCACCGCGACGTGAAGCCCGATAACATCCTGCTGGACGCGGCGACGGGCCGCGCGTTGGTGTCCGATTTCGGCATCGCCCGGGTGGGCGGCGGCAGCGGGACGACGGGTCCGTGGGAAGTCGTGGGAACCGCCGACTACATGAGCCCGGAGCAGGCGGGTGGGCTGGTCGTGGACGCGCGCAGCGATATCTACTCGCTCGGGGTGGTCGGCTACTACGCGCTGTCGGGCCGGCTGCCGTTCGAGGCGCCCGATTGCTATGCGATGCTGGCGCGGCACATCACCGAGCCACCGCCGCCCCTCGCCTCGGTCGCGCCCGGCGTGCCGCGCCGGCTCGCGCAGGTGATCGACCGCTGTCTCTTGAAGGAGCCGTCGGCGCGCTTCTCGAGCGGCTTCCACCTCGCCGACGCCGTCCAGTTCGCCGTGGCCGTGCCGGTGGGGCCACCCCTCGCCCTGCGGGCGTTTCTCGTGGAGAGCCGGCACCTCTCCGTGCCCACGCTCCTGTACGGCATGATCCTGGGCCTCGCGATCCCGCTGCTCGCGCTGCAGGTCGTCACCGCCGCAGAGCCGAGCCCGCGGCTCGTCGCTGCGGGCTTCATCGTCTGGCTCTTGCTGTTGCCGACCGCACTGATGCTGGCGCGGGTGCGGCGGCTGCGTGCTGCCGGCTTCGATCGCGACGATCTCACGGACGCACTTGCGGCGGAGCTGGCGCGCCACCGCGAGGAGCTGGCATTTCTCTATGGCGAGGGACCGTCCCGCGTCGAGCGCGTGCTGGGCATGCTGGCGTATGCAGGACTCGCGGTGGCGGGAATCGCAGCGGCGGTAGGGCTGCGTGCGCCGCAGCTCGCTCCGGCCTCGGTACTGCTCGTGGCGTGGGGCGCCGGGGCCGGAGTGGCGTTGCTCGCCGGCGTCGCGGCACGGGCGTGCACGGAGCATCGCACCGATCTGAGATCGGAGCGTCGCCTGCGCTTCTGGGATGGGCCGCTCGGACGGTGGCTCTTCCGGCTCAGCGGGCGCTCTGTACCGCGCGCAGCCGCTCCCCCGCTTCCCGCAGCTGGTCTTCCGTCTTACAGAACGCGAACCGCACGAGGTGCCGCCCCAGTTCGGGGCGGCTGAAGAAACTCGAGCCCGGCACCGGTGCGACACCCGCCTCGCACGTGAGCCAGCGGGCGAACTCGTCGTCCGGCCGGTCGGAGAGCCGCGAGAAATCGGCGAGGATGTAGTACGCCCCCTCGGGAGGGGTGCAGCGGAAGCCGGCGGCGAGCAGCGCCTCGTGCAGCAAGTCGCGTCGGATCCGGTACTGGGCGGCGAGGCCTCGGTAATACTCGGGTCCCAGCGTCTCGAGGCCGACGGCGATGGCCTCTTGGAGCGGCGCCGCGGCGCCCACGGTGAGGAAGTCGTGCACCTTGCGGATTGCGTCGGTCGCTGGCGGCGGGGCCACGATCGTGCCGACGCGCCATCCCGTCACGCTGAACGTCTTGGACGCGCCGCTGATCGTGATCGTGCGCTCGCGCATCCCGTCGAGGGTCGCGATCGGGATGTGCTTGCCTTCGTAATAGATGTGCTCGTAGATCTCGTCCGTGACCGCGTAGGCGTCGTGGCGCCGGCACAGCTCGGCGATGCCCTCGAGCTCGGGCCCGGACAGCACTCGACCGGTCGGATTGTTGGGCGTGCACACGATGATCGCGCGCGTGTGCGGCGAGAACGCCCGCGCGAGGCGGTCCAGGTCCAGTGGCTCGCCCGCCGCGAGCGGCACGTACACCGGTCGGGCGCCGCACAGAATCGTGTCGGGGCCGTAGTTCTCGTAGAACGGTTCGAACACGATCACTTCGTCTCCCGGATCGACGACTGCCAGCATCGCTGACGCCATCGCCTCGGTGGCGCCACAGGTGATCGTCACCTCGGTCTCCGGATCCACCGTCATGCCGTACCATTCTGCGTACTTGCGCACCAGGGCGTCGCGCAGCCGCTTCGCTCCCCAGGTGATGGCGTACTGGTTGATGTCGTCGCGGATGGCGCGTGCCGCCGCGTCCTTCAGCGCGTCGGGCGCCGGGAAGTTCGGAAACCCCTGCGCCAGGTTGATCGCCCCGTGCTCGTTGGCGAGCCGGGTCATGCCGCGGATCACCGATTCAGTGAAGCCGTGCGTGCGTCGGGCGGTGTGCATGGCCAGGAGGCGGGGGCCCTACTTCAGGAGCTGCTTGGCGATGGTATTCAGCTGCATGTTGCTCGTCCCCTCGTAGATCGTGCCGATCTTCGCGTCGCGGTAGAACTTCTCGACGGGGTATTCTTTCGTGTACCCGTACCCGCCGAACAGCTCCACGGCGAGCGACGTCACCCGCTCCGCGACCTGTGAGGAGAAGAGCTTCGCCATCGCGGCCTGCATCGTGTACGGGTCGCCCGCGTCCTCGAGGCGCGCGGCGTTGTAGACCATCAGACGCGCCGCCTCCAGCTCGGTCGCGGCCTGGGCGAGCTGGAACTGCACCGCCTGGAACTCTGCGATGGGATGGCCGAACTGGTGGCGCTCCTTCACGTACCGCAGTGCCGCGGCGAGCGCCCCCCGCGCCACGCCGATCATCTGGGCGCCGATCCCGATGCGGCCGGTGTTGAGCGTCTCGATCGCCACCTTGTACCCGTGGCCCACCTGGCCCACTACGTTCGTCGCCGGCAGCTCGCACCCGTCGAGGATCAGCTCGCACGTGCTCGACGCGCGGATGCCGAGCTTGTCTTCCTTTTTACCGACGGAGAGCCCGGGGTAGCCGCGCTCGATCACGAACGCCGTGATCCCCTTGTAGCCCCGCGTGAAGTCGGCGTTGGCGAACACCACGAATATCTCCGCCTCGGCGCCGTTGGTGATCCACAGCTTGCGGCCCTCGAGCAGCCACCGGTCGCCGCGCCGCGTGGCCTTCGTCTGCAGGCCGAACGCGTCCGAGCCGGACTCGGGCTCCGACAGCGCGTAGGCGCCCACGAGGTCGGCGGCGAGGCGGGGGAGATAGCGTCGCCGCAGCTCGTCGCTCCCCCACTTGAGGAGCAGGTTGTTGACGAGCGTGTTCTGCACGTCCACGCAGATCGCGAGTGACGCGTCCACGGCGGACAGCTCTTCGACCGCGAGCACGGTCATGAGGAGGCTCCCCGCAGCGCCCCCCAATTCGCCGGGAATCTCGATTCCCATGAGCCCGATCTCGAAGCACTTGGCGATGAGGGCCGAGTCGAGCGCGGCCGCCTGCTCCATCGCGGCGACCCGCGGCTTGACGTCCCGCTCCGCAAAGTCGCGCACCGTGTCGCGGAACAGGCCTTCTTCCTCTGACAGCTTCGTCAGGGGCGCCGCCGTCGTCAGCTCGGGGCTTCGAGTCATCGATCCTCCAGGCGCCGCACGAACTTGAGCCCCGACCACACCTCGTCCACCGCCGCCACCTTCACGTCCACCAGGCCGTGTCCCAACCCGACCGCGCGGATCAGGTCCTCCGTGAGATCGGTCGCCACGCCGGACGCCTGTTTGGGCCAGGAGATCCACAGCATGCCGGCGGGAGCCAGGGCACGCGCCAACCCGGCAAACTTCCGCTCGAGCTCCCGCCTGTCCTTCGTGAAGAACTGGATGAAATCAAGCGGGCGGACCGCCGTCGCCGTGCGCGTCACCTGCGACGGCAGCCTGCGCAAGGTGCGGTCGTAACCCTTCGGCGCATTGAGAATCGCGATCGCAGCTCCCGGCTTGATCCCGAGCTTGTCGACGAGCGAGCGCGTCGAATACCCCGCCACCCGCCGTTTCACGTGCCCTTATAGATGACTCGCCAGATCCTCCCCGCCGCATCGTCGGTGACGTACAGCGACCCGTCCGGCCCTTGCGCCAGTCCCACGGGCCGGTGCTGCGGCCCGGCGCCGTTCTCGTGCCAGAACCCGTCGGCGAACGTCTGATAGGTCCCCACCGGCTTGCCGTCCTTGAACGGGACGAACACGACGCGATAGCCCGCCTGCGGCAGCGGCGCGCGGTTCCACGAGCCGTGAAACGCGATGAATACGCCCCCGCGGTAGGTCGCGGGGAACTGCGAGCCCGTGTAGAACAGCAGCCCGTCCGGCGCCCAGTGGCCGGGGAACGCGAGTGCCGGCTCCTTCTTCTGCGCGCACCGCCCGACCTGCTTGCCATCGCCCCCGTACTCCGGCGCGAGCACGAGGTGGCCGAGCTCGAGGTCGTGATAGCAATACGGCCACCCGAAATCGTCCCCCTGATTGACGCGCAGCAGCTCCTCCGACGGCTTTTCCGCGCTCTGCTCGGCGGTAAAAAGTTTGGGCCAGTTCTGGAAGAGCTGGTCGCGACCGTGCTGCGTGGACCACAGTTGGCCGTCCGGCCCGACCACCATCCCCACGGCGTTGCGAATCCCCGTGGCGTAATGCGTCCCGGTCTCCTCGGTCTGATCCTGCTTATCCGCGTCGAAGCGCCAGATGCCCGCCCGCGTGGCGAGCTCGGGGCAGGGGTCCTTGCCTGAGGACTCGTTGGAGCGATCGGCGACCTGACACACATTGGACGGCGAGCCGACGTTGACGAACAAGGTCTTGCCATCGGCCGAGAGCGCCAGGTTCCGCGCATTGTGCCCGCCCGGAGGCAGATCCTTCACGATCACGCTCGGCTCGCCTACCGGCTTGAGCCGTCCGGCGGGGAGCGCGAACCGATACACCGTGGTGGCGGTGCTGAAGTACAGGGTGCCCTTGCTCAACGCGATGCCCGTGCCGCCGCCCGTGCCGGCGGTCTCGCGCACGTCGGCCTTCCCGTCGCCGCTCGTGTCGCGCAGGGCGAGGACGCCGCCTTTCGCCGCGGCGCCGCGCCCATCCTCGAGCGCGACGAAGATGTCGCCGTTGGCGGCCACGGCGAGGTGTCGCGCGCGCCCGACCTGGTCGGCGACGACGACGGCGCAGAATCCGTCGGGGAGCGTGATGCCCCCGTTGTCGGGATCGCAGGAAGGCGGGCGGTTGGCCGGATAGGCGGATAGCAGCGCGGCGGTAAGTGAGAGCCCCACGATCATCTTCCAGTTCATGTCCGTTTCTCTCCTTTGTCGGATGCCCCCGCGAGCATCTCGCGAATGCCGCCGAGCGACGCCAGCACGCCGGTCGCCTCGTACGGCAAGTAGATGACCTTGTTGCTCTGTGGGCTCGTGACCATCTCCTTGAGCGCCTCGATGTAGCGGATCGCGATCAAGTACCGCGCCGGGTCGCCGCCGGTTCCCTTAATGGCGCTGGTGATGCGCTCGATCGCCTGGGCTTCCGCTTCGGCGACCTTCAGCCGCGCGTTGGCCTCGGCCTCGGCCGCGAGGATCTTCGCCTGCTTCTGCCCCTCCGCCTGGTTGATCTCCGACTGGCGGATGCCCTCTGCCTGGAGGATGCGCGACTGCTTCTCCGCCTCGGCGGTGAGGATCGCGGCCCGGCGGTCCCGCTCGGCCCGCATCTGCTTCTCCATCGCGTCGCGGATGTCGCGCGGCGGATTGATGTCCTTGAGCTCCACGCGGCTGACCTTCGCGCCCCATTTGTGGGTCGCTTCGTCCAGGATCTCGCGCAGCTTGGCGTTGATCGTGTCGCGCGACGAGAGTACGTGGTCCAGCTCCATCTCGCCGATCACGTTGCGCAGCGTGGTCTGGGTCAGCTTTTCGATCGCGTCCGGCAGGTTGGCGATCTCGTAGGTCGCGCGGACGGGATCGGTGATCTGCGAGTAAATCAGCGCGTCGATCTCCACCACCACGTTGTCCTTCGTGATCACGTTCTGGCGCGGGAACACGTACACGGTCTCGCGTAGGTCGATCTTGTCGGTGCGGAAATGGCGGGCGAGCGACTCGCCAGCGGGCGTGACGATCACCTGGTGCCAGTCGATCGCCCGTGGCTTGTCGATGATCGGGATGATCAGATTGACCCCGGAGGACAACGTGCGGTGATACTTGCCGAGACGCTCGATGATCATCGTCTGCGCCTGTTGCACGATCCGAATCCCGCGCGCGACGATCGAGATCGCGAACAGCGCGATCGCGACCGGGACGATGAGCGCGCCGATGTTGTCCATCTCAGCCCTCCTTGTCCACGTACAACGTTGTCCCCTCGACCCGCACCACCATCACGCGGGTGCCGGGCTCGATCACGGTGTCCATGAGCGACGTGCCGCGCCAGTCCTCACCCTCCACCACCACCCGACCCCGGCCCGTGCCGGGGTCGATCCGCTCGGACACCACGCCGACCCGGCCCACCAGCGCGTCCACGTTGGTCTTGATTTCGCGTCCGGGTGGGTGCAGGCGCCTCAGCAGGAAGGGGCGGATCCCCGCGAGCGAGAGCAATGTCCCGGCGGCGAAGCTCAGGGCGGGCGCGAGGACTCCCGGCACGACGAGGGAGACGGCGCCCGCCACCACGCACCCCACCGCCACGCTCAGCAGCCAGAACCCCGGCGCCAGGACCTCGGCGACGAACAGGAGCAGCGCGGCCACGAGCCAGACTTGCCATTCGGACACGGTTACGGTCCCCCCAGAACCATGAAAGTATCGCCCGCAGGGCGCGCCAGCGACCCGCAACCTTTGCGGCGCCCGGGCTATCCAACACCCCGGGTGGCGGTAGCTGAAACGTCTCCCCCACGACGGTCGTACCACCGGGTGCATCGTTCATTGCCGCGGGAGGGTCCATGCAGCTGTCCAGCCTAGCCGTTCCGATCTTCGCACTCGGCGCGCTGCTCGCGCCCGGTCTCGCCGTCTCGCAACAGCCCGAGCGGCACACCATCTCCGGCGACAACGTCGCCGTATACAATCTGGTCGGCGTGACGCGGATCGAAGGCGGATCCGGCTCCGGAGTCGTCGTGGAGCTCACCCGGGGCGGGCGCGACCTCGACAAGCTCCGGGTCGAGACTGGTCCCGTACGCGGCCGGGAGACGCTGCGCGTGATCTATCCCGACGACGACATCGTGTATCGCGGGCTCGATTTCGACGGCAACACGACGCTCGACGTCCGGGAGGACGGCACGTTCAATGACCACGAGGGTCGCCGCTCGGGCGGCGGCCACCGCGTGCGGATCTCCGGCTCGGGGCGGGGGCTCGAGGCCCACGCCGACCTGCGCGTCGCGATCCCCCCGGGAAAGCGCGTGGCCGTGTATCTGGCAGTGGGACGCGTGTTCGTCTCGAACGTGGACGGGGATCTCCAGGTCGACGTGTCGGCCGCGAACGTGACCGCCGACCACACGAAGGGGTCGCTCCGCATCGACACGGGATCGGGCGACGTGAAGGTCACGGATGCGGCGGGCGACGTCACCCTCGACACGGGATCGGGCAACGTGATCGTCACGGGGGCGCACGGCCGCCAGCTGAAGCTCGACACCGGGTCCGGGGATGTCACGGCCGAGCGCGTGGAGGTGGACGTGCTCAAGGTGGACACCGGATCGGGCAACGTGACGGCCTCGGGGGTCAAGTCCCCCGATGCCAACATCGACACCGGGTCGGGTAACGTGCGCCTCGAGCTGCTCGCCGATATCGAATCGCTCTCCGTGGACACGGGCTCGGGCGACGTGAGCCTCACCTTGCCGCCGCAGTTCGGCGCGCACGTCGACATCGAGACGGGGAGCGGCGGCATCGAGCTGCGCGGGGTGTCGATCCAGACGACGCGGCTCGAGCGGGAGCACCTGGTGGGGGACATCGGGGATGGGAAGGGACGCCTGAAGATCGAGACGGGTTCCGGAGGCATTACATTGCAGCGGAGTGGCCAGTGAACCGGTTCGCCTCGACACGTGGCTCTGGGCCGCGCGCTTCTTCAAGACACGGGCCCAGGCGGCCGCCGCGATCGACGGCGGCAAGGTGGACGTGAACGGGGCGCGCGCCAAGCGCGCCAAGCCACTCGCACCGGGCGACGAGCTGCGCATCCGGAAGAGCCCGTTCGAGTACCGCGTCACGGTCCGCGCGCTCGCGACGCACCGCGGGCCGCCGCGGGTCGCCGCCGGCCTGTACGACGAGGCGCCGGAAGGCAAGCGGCTGCGCGAGCGGCTCGCCGAGCAGCTCAGATTGGCGCCGTCGCTGCGCTACGAGGGTAAGGGCCGACCGACCAAGAAGGACCGCCGCGAGATCGAGAGGCTCAGGGGCGACTGAGCGCGGCCACGGCATGATCTGCCGCCGTCACACCCCGATACTGCGCCTCCTCGAACAGCGACAACCCGCTCAAATCCGAGTTCGCGAAAAAGAGGCGCTCCGGCAGCCGCGAGCGCCGAAACCGATCGCGGACGGCGAGGAAGCCGACGGTCGGTCTCACCATGGCGTGACCCAGGCGCATGACGTCGATTCGCGATACGCATTGTCGGATGTCGGGATGCGCCCGCTCCAGATCGGCGAGGATCGCCTCCGCCCAGAAGCCCCAGTCGCGTTGCAACAGGAGGGCACGATTGGCCGCGGGGGCGCCGTCGGCGAGCGCCCAATAGAACGTCCAGACGGTCCGATCGCTTTCGGTGCGCAACGATTGGTGAGTGGCGACCACGTAGCCGAGCGCGGGCGAGTTGTAGATCACATTGTCCCAGGCCACGGGTACCCCGCGTTCCCGGGGCCAGCGGTCGAGGGTCAGGTTGGCGGTGAGCCACGGTGAGTAGACGAAGCCCGGGTCCGGTACGCTCGACAGGACGTGCGGTGCCAGAAACGTGGGCGCCGCGAAGATCACGGCGTCCGCGAGGTACGCCGTGCGCCCCGCCAGCACTTGCCAGCGCGCCCCGATCGGCTCGATCCGATGCACGAAGGCATTGGTCTCGAGGTACCTCCCCACTCGGCCGAGGAGTTGCCGCACAATCCAGCCGTTTCCTTCGGGCCAGGTGAGCGGCCCGCGCTCTTCCGGCTCGCGGGACGCGAAGTAGTGGACGCCGGCCCACGCCGATGCGTCGGCGAGCAGAGCGCCGTAGTCGTCCCGGCAAGCATAGTTGACGTACCATCGCAGCGCGGGGGACGTGAACCCCTCGCGGCGCAGCCAGTCATCCATCGACACGCGATCGAGCGGCGAGGGAGCGACCCCGACCCCCAGCGCCGTGGGAATCGTGAACTGGCCGGTGGCGCGGAACTCGGCCATCCGCGCCGCGAAGCGGCGGAACGCTGCGCGGTCGCCCGCGCCGAGTCCGGTCGCCGGCTCGAGGCCGTCCTGCCACGCGCCGTGGAGGAACAGCCGCTCTTGGGGATCGAAGCACAGGTAGCGCTCCTCCCACTGGCCGTCGCGGAGGACGCCGAGCTCCTGGAACAGCTCCCGCACCAGGGTGGCCCGTCGGCCCGGGACCGGCACGTAGTGCGCCCCCCAAGGGTAGGCGCTCACCTCGTTCTCGCCCCAGCGCGCGTTCCCGCCGGCGCGCTGTTCCATCTCAGTCACGACGAAGTCGTGAAAGCCGCGCTTGTCGAGCCGCCACGCCGCCGACAGTCCCGCCACGCCGCCCCCGACGATGACGAGCGGCAGGCGAACCGTGCGCGCGGGGGCGGGGAACGCGCCGCGGTCTCGCAGCCGGTGGCCCATCACGTACGAGCCGTCCACGAAGCCGCCGGCGATGGACCGGCTGGTCTTGCAGCCGAGGCCGACGAGCGCCGCGCTGGTGCCGAGAAACTGACGGCGGGACGTCACCGGTTGATCTCGGACCACTCCTGGTCATAGTACCGGACCAGCACCTGGTTGTTGAGGCGATTCGGCTCCACCGGCACCGGCCGCATGTCGCTCGGGAAATCGAACAACTCGTTGAGCGTCGCCGGGGTGAGATAGCGCAGGTCGGGAGGAAACGCCGCGGGCGGCTCGTAGCGCCGTTGGCCGGCGAGCACGAAGCCCCATTCGCCGAACGACGGTACGTACACGTGATAGGGATACGTGCGTAGGCCGGCCTCCGCGAGGGTGCGTGCGATGCACCAGAACGAGCGCGGCGCGAACAGCGGCGACGTGCTCTGCACGACCATGAGGCCGCTGCGGGACAGATGTTTGGCGGCGAGGCGGTAGAACGCGGTCGTGTACAGCTTGCCGAGATTGTAGCTCGACGGGTCCGGGAAATCCACAATCACAAAGTCGTACGGGTCACCGGGGGTCTCGAGCCACACGAAGGCGTCGGCGTTCACGACGTGCAGCTTCGGCGAGGTGAGCGCGCCGCCGTTGAGGGGAGTCAGCACGGGGTGGGTGGCGAAGAGCTGCGTCATCACGGGGTCCAGGTCGACGAGCGTGACGCTTTCGACGGCGGGGTAGCGGAGCACCTCGCGCGCCGCGAGCCCGTCGCCTCCGCCGAGGATGAGGACGCGACGGGCGCCCGGCACGGCGGCGAGCCCGGGGTGCACCAGCGCCTCGTGGTAGCGGTACTCGTCGCGCGAGCTGAACTGCAGGTGGCCGTTCAGGAACAGGCGCAGGTCGTTCTTCCACGCGGTGAGCACGATCCGCTGGTAGCGGGAGCTCTTCGCCAGAATCACGTCGTCCGCGTACAGGTTTTCTTCGGTGAGGTTGGTGATGCGGTTCGCGCCCGCCATTCCGGCCGCGAGCAGCCCGAGGACGATCACGCAGGCGCCCACCAGCAGGCGCGGCGCGCCGAGCTGACGGCGGAACACGATGGTGGACCACAGGGCCACGGCCGCGTTCACGAGCCCGAACAGCAGGGCCGATCGCACCAGACCGAGATGGGGCACGAGCAGGAGGGGGAAGAGGATCGACGCGCCGAGGGCGCCGAGGTAGTCGAACGTGAGCACGTTGGCGACCACGTCCTTGAACGTGAAGCGGTCGCGCAGGATGCGCATGAGGAGCGGGATCTCGAGCCCGACGAGCACGCCGATGACGGCCACCAGCGTGTACAGCACGAGCCGAAATGCGCCCGTGTACGCGAACGCCAGGAACAACACGGCAGACGAGCAGCCGCCCACGAGGGCCACGAGCAGCTCGACCGTGACGAACCGGGCCACGAGCCCCCGGCCGACGTGGCGCGACAGCCAGCTGCCGACTCCCATCGCGCAGAGGTACGTCCCGATGACTGTCGAAAACTGCGTCACGCTGTCGCCCAGCAGGTAACTCGCCAGCGCGCCCGCCACGAGCTCGTAGACGAGCCCGCACGCGGCGATCAGCAGAACCGAGGTGAGAAGGACCGCGGTCAACGGCTAGTGCACGGCCGAGGCGATGATCACGCAAATCCCGATCGACGCGGCGCCGAGCAGCACCGCGAGCGCGACGTTTTTCTCTTCGACGATCTCCTTCCAGAGGCTGTACGGCGTGACGCGATCGACCACCACGAACGCCAGTATGAAGATCACAATGCCGAGCAGCGCGAAGACCGTTGCGGCCAGCATGTTCCGGAGTAGGTCGCTCATGTCATTTCCCTCGGAAGAAGTACGCCCCCCCGCGATAGTGAGGGCGGTAGGAGCCGGGGTTGTCGCGCACGGTGCGCGGCGCGGTCTTACCTTCGGTGGGCGACAGCGGGCTCCAGCCGCGGTACTCGGCGACGCCGAGCAACCCGAGTACGAGGCCGCCGTACAAGAGATAGAGCCGCAACGCGCTCATTCGTCGTCCTCGGCAGCATAGTCGCTCTCCTGCCAGCGCGCGTGCTCGAAGCTCAGGCTGCGGCCGACCAGGATAAGAGGCGGCACGACGAGCAAGAGCAGGGCGATGCCATACGCCGTCGCCCAGGGGACATCCCGCCGCAGCCGCAGCGTGTATGTCACCGCCGACAGGTCCGCGTGCTCGATCCCGCCATACCGCAGCCGCCCGCCCACGGGCTGCCCCTGGGGTTGCACGCGGAGGTAATAGCGCCCGCCGGGAACCGTGGGGACGAGGGCGCGATCGTGGTTGGAGCCCTCGGTCCAAGGGCCGTCCTGATCGCTCCCGTAGTAGAAGCTCAGCTCCCGGCCGAAGTCGTACGCCGTCCCGGTGCTGTCGTTGATCAGCGCGAAGTCGAGATAGATCCAGCTGTTGCGGAGGTTCGCCTCAATGGAGAGCTCGAGGTCCGACGTGCGACCGCCGATCGGAAACGTGTCCGTCACGAACGCCGCCGCCGCGGCCTCGCTGTCCGACGGCGGCACCGTGGGCGGGACGTACCGGTAATCGTGCTGGAAGACCACGGGCCGGGGGCTGTAGCCAAAGCGCCAGACGGCGAGCAACAGCAGCGCGGTCGTGAACGCCGCGAACCCCTTCCACACGCCGCCCACCGCGGGCCGGTACGGCGACGGCTGGTTGGCGTACACGCCGGCCGGCGAGGGCGGGCTGCCGGGGAGACTGTAAGCCCGCCAGATCTGCTCTCCCGACACATACTCCCCCATTGACCAGGTGGTCTCGCCGGCAGTCTGCTCCGACGATAGGATCCGCGGCGGATTGACGTAGTCTTTCACCTCCGCCTTGTCGCCCACGTGCACGCGCCACGGGAACTCCCCCAGGACGTACGTCGTCGTCGCCGTCGCGGTCTGGAAATGTTGGAACCGCTCGCCCAACAGCTCCGCCGATGGCTTTCCCCCCCCCGCCAAACCGCCGCCTCTGTAGGTCTTGGGGAGCGTTTTTAGGACGAGCACGTCGTTCCAGTGCCCGTGATACTCCGTCAGGTACCGGAACCCCTCATACGGGTTGAACAACAAGTACTCGGACCAGCTGTACTCGATGCCCTCGACTGTGATCGTCCGGATCTGGTAGCCGATCACCTCCCACAGCGCCCCCCGCCACTTGCCGCGGGTCCCGAGCGGGATCCGGGGCGCGGGACGCACCCTCGCCTCGAACGTCTGCAAGATCTTGAGGCTCGGATCCTTCGCGTCGAGCACCGAGTTGCAGTGGCCGCACACCACGGTCACGGTCAGGTCCCCGGCCCGGATCGTGAGCGGCGCGCCGCACTTGGGGCAAGTGAGTGACCGGACGAGCGCGTCTACCATCCTGCGAACCGGCGCAGATTGGTGAGGGCGAGGTCGTGGTACTCGACATATTCGCCGAGGAAGACGAGCGGCGCGGATTCGCTGTAATCGATCGTGGCGAAGCCCCCGTCGGTGGTCATGAGATCGGCGAACACCACGTCGCGCTTGTCCCAGTACTCGAACGGCAGATCGCCTTCTACGCCGCGGTAATGGGCGACGGTCACCGCCGTCACCTCATAATCCTTCCCCTGCCACGTCACGTGCTCGCCCGGTTGCACGGTGCCCCCGGAGGGCGGCGCGGCCGACTGGGGCCCGAGGAATGAGACGGCGTACTCCGCCTGGGCATCGGACAGCCAGCCACTGGCACTGTCGTTGAAGACGACGTGCCACTCGTTCCAGCCGCCCTGATCCCACTCGTACACGATCCGGCCGACGACCTCGAATCCCTTCTGGCGGTAGCGTCCCGCTGTGCCAAGCTGGATCGGCGAGCTCGAGGGCGGCAGATCGGCGACCGTGCCGACCTTTTTGAGATCCACGTCCTGGCGCACCAGGATCGAGCGGCAGAACGGGCAGACGGTCTGCACCGCGCTCGACCAGCGGAACTCGACCCGGGCGCCGCAGTTGGGGCAGGTCGCCTCGGATCGGGTCATGAACCGCGCGCGGGCAGCGCGTGCCGGAGGTAGGGGCGCTCCAGCCGTCGTACCCGGACGGCGGTCGCGCCGAAGGCGCGCTTCAGGTGTCCCGCGAAGTTCCATTCCGCGCGTGGCCGGCAGCAAAACAGGTTGAGGCAGAGGGAGCCGTGCTCCGGGAACGTGTGGCACGCGAGATGGGACTCACCGAGCAGGCAAATCCCGGTCACGCCGCCCGGTGGGGGGAAGCGGTGCCATGTGGGGGCTGCCACGGGGCGGAGCGAAAGATCTGCGATCAAGGCGGTGAACAGCGCCTGGAGGGTGGGGAGGCTCGTGAGCGCCGCCGGGTCGCATCCGAGCGCCTCGACCACCCACTCTCGGCCCGCCACTGCTCAGGCCTGTGCGGCGCCGCACTCCGGGCAGAACTTCGCCTGGGACGGCACCGGCTTCCCGCATTTCACGCACGGCCTCGGTGCTGCTGCGGCATCGGGCTTGAGTGCGTCCATCATCGACTGTGCCATTGCCATGCCGGCCCCGAGTCCCGCGCCCACCCCCGCGCCCCCTCCGCCCGGATTCGCCGCCGCCGTCGGAATCGATTGCGCCACCTGGAACTTGGCGTACCGCCCGAGGTCGCCGACGATGTTCATGCCGATCCGCTCATCGAGCCGCTGCTGCAGCTCGTCGGGGAGGGACAGATTCTCGACGATGAAGGTCGAGAGCGTGAGCCCGAAGTCAGCGAACGCCGGCTGCACTCGCTTGGCGATCTCCTGCGCGAGCCCGCCCTGGTTCGCCGCCATGTCGAGGAACGGAACGCCGCTCGACGCGAACGCTTCGGTCACACGGCTGACTACGACGTCGCGCAGCTGGCCCTCGAGGTCGGCCACGCGATAGATGTCGCGCGTGCCGCTCACGCGCGTGTGGAATGTGGCCGGGTTCGAGAGCCAGTAGGCGTAGGTGCCGAAGCCGCGCAGCCGCACGACGCCGAATTCCTTGTCCCGGACTGTCATCGGGTTGGCGGTCCCCCACCGCTGGTTGAGCTGCAGCCGCGTCGAGAAGAAATAGACGTCCGACTTGAACGGGGACTGGAACGCCTTGTCCCAGTTCATGAGGTTGGTGAGCACCGGAAGCGTTTTCGTGCTCAACGTGTACAGCCCCGGGCTGAAAACGTCAGCCATCTTTCCTTCGTTCACGAACGCCGCCATCTGGCTCTCGCGCACCGTCAGCTTCGCCCCGGTTTGGATCTCCATGTCCTGCATCGGAAAGCGGGAGGCGAGAATGCCGTCTTCCGGCTCGGTCCACTGGATGACGTCGATGAACTGCTTGCGCAGGAAATCGCCGAGGGCCATGCCCCCTCCCCGTGTGGGTAATCGATAATAACGCGTACGGAGTCCGGGGCCAGACGTTTCGGTCTGCTCCGGCAACGTCACCCACCGCGCCGCAGCCGCTTGAGCAGCTGGATCTGCCCCGCGTGATACAAGTCGTGCGACGCGATGCCGTAGATGTGCTCGGCGTTGGACCAGCGCGAGCGCCACCCGCGCGCGCGGAGGCGCGACGGCGGCAAGCGGGCGATCACTGCCCGCAGCAGCCGGTGCTGTTCCCGCAGCAGTGCGACGTCCCGCTTCCATGCGGCGGCGTCGGCCGGCGCGGGGAGCCGCGGCCAGTTGCTCCCCGCGCGAGGGAACATCAGCCCGCGGTCGCGCGTCAGCCGCCGCCGCACGATGTACTTCCAGTACGCCGTGTGCAGCACGATCTCCCAGATGTTGTGACGCCCCGCCCCGGGTCGCCACAGCGCGTCGCGGTGCGACAGCCCGCGAATCGCCCCAGCGAGCGCCGTACCGTGCCATGCGCGGTGATCGAATGCCTGGTCCAACACCTCCAGCAGCAGGGCGATCCGCCGATCGCGGGTCATCGCGGCCTCACGCGGCTCCGCCCCGACTTGTTCTCAGTCATCGAGGCGCCGTGTCGAGGATCGCGATCTTCTGCCAGATCTTGCGAGACAGCCCGGCGGTGAGGTTCTCCACGTCGTTCACGGCCTCCAGCACGACCGGGTCTTGCAGGTGCTCGACGTACAGCGCCGCTACTTTGCTCGTGAGCGACAGCAGGTCGGTGCAGTAGTCGAGATAGCGGGCCAAGTCGGCGCGGGCCATGCGGCGGTCCGGCGTCACCTGAATCTCCTCCCGTCCGGGGAGAAACTCGTTCGGGGCCTTCGCCAGCTGGTGCATGTCCACCACGTGTGCGATGCTGCGTAGCTCGTGCAGCGCCTGGAGCGCCCGCCCGCGCTTCAGGCGTGTGTCGACCGTGGCGAGAAACACCACGGCGACCCCGAGGAAGACGAAGTTCTGGATGGCTTGTGACTGCATCAGGTCCGTCAGCGTCCGCGGGTCCGCCGACAGTTTGAGGCTGAGGAGCGTCCCGACCCCGAGTGCCACCATCAGCGCGATCACCAGGCCCGACGCGATGCGCAGCGGGAGGTTGGGCCGGCTCAGATCTACGGCGCGACCAATCGCCTCCCGGGCGACGGCGAGCAACTCCCCGCCGACCTGGCTCAGTCCCGAGCCGGGAAACCGCTCCTCGATGCGCCGCTGCACCAGATCGAGGGTTTCCACGATATGCGCGCCGTCGAGCCGGCGATACATGCTGGGACAAGGACTCCCGCGTGCCGAGGAGACTCCGCCCGGACGCTAGCGCAAGCCCGCGCCGATGCCAAGGGCGATCGCGACCGCGCCGAGTCCGAGCAGCAGGCCGTACAGTGGCAACGCGAACTTGAGCCAATGCTCGTAGCGCACCCCCGCCGCGGCGAGGATCGCCATGAGGGCGCCATTGGTCGGCGTCAACAGCTCGCACAGCCCGCCGCCGTACTGGTAGGCAAGCACCGTCACCTGACGCGACAAGCCCAGCAGATCGGACAGGGGGACGAGGATCGGCAGCGTCAGCACGGCGTGGCCGCTGGGGCTCGGCACGGCGACGTGGACGACGGCGTGCAGCACCATCATTCCCCACGCCGAGAGCAGGAGCGGCAGGCCGGCGACGGGCGTGAACAGCCCGCGCACGATCGTGTCGACGATACGCCCCTGGTCGAGCGCCACGTAAATCGCGCGGGCGAACCCGATCACCAGCGCCGCGTAGGCCATCGCCCTGAACCCTTCCACGAAGGCCGCGGCGGTGCCGCCTACACCCAGGCCGCCGCACACGCCGGCGACGACCCCCATGGCGAAGAACAGCGCTGCCATCTCATCGAACCCCCAGCGGTAGTGCAGCACGCCGACGACCAGGCCGGCGAACGCGACCAGGACCACGACGAGCACCGTCCCGCGCCGCGCCGGGGGCCCGGGTGGCGGGCCGGGGCCGGCCTTCGGGGGGACGCGGGTGCGGGCGGCGTACCGCATCGTCCCCCGCGTCCAGATCGCCAGCGCGACGCACAGCACCGCGATGCGGAACAGCGAGCCCGAGAGTAACGGGAGTTGGGCGAGCTGCTGCGCGATCCCGACCTGAAACGGGTTGATGGGACTGAACGCGGCGCCGACCGCGGCCGCCCCGAGGCTCGCCGCGACGGCCGTGACGGTATCGAAGCCCAGCCGGCCCACGAGGAGCAACATGACGGGGACCAGGGCGATGATCTCCTCCTTCATGTTGTCCAGCACGCCCCCCAGCGCGAACGCGAGACAGGCGGCCGGGATCACCAGCGCGTCGCGGCGCGCCAGCCGGCGCACCAACCACTCCACCGCCTCCCGCAGTGCTCCCGTGCGGTCCACCACGGTGAACGCACCGCCGATCAGGAAGACGAAGAAGATGACCGACGCCGCGTCGACCATGCCCTTCGGGATGGCGACCAGTGCCCACAACGGGCCGACGGGGTGGGGCGGGACGGCGTGGTAGGTGCCGGCGATCACCACGCGGCGGCCCGTTGTGGGATCGTCGCGGCGATCGTACTGACCCGCCGGAAGCACCCAGCTCGCCGCGGCGGCGAGAGCGATGCCGGCGACCAGCAACACGAGCGGGTGCGGGAACTTGAAGCCGCTCACCCGTCAGCCGGCCGGGCCCGGGCCCGCCGCCAGGCGTGGTAGGCGGGCAGACCGAGTGCCACGACGCCGAGCCCGAGCAGCGAGCGCTGCGGGCGCGCCCAGATCGTGTTGAGCACAATCGCCGCGGCCGAGGCGACGAACACGAGCGGCGTCCACGGGTACCCGGGGACGCGGAACGGCCGGGGAGCGTCCGGACGGCGCCGCCGCAACACGAAGACGCTGGCTCCGGCCAGCGCATAGAAGACCCACGCCGCGAAGATCACGTATGTGAACAGCTGCTCGAAGCTGCCCGTGGCCGCGAGCGCGATGGCCCACGCCGAGCTCACGAGCACCGAGAATGCCGGCGTGCCGAAGCGCGGATGGATTTCCGCCAGCTTCCGGAAGAACACCCCGTCCCGCGCCATCGCGTAGTACACCCGGGAGTTCGTCAGGGTGAGACCGTTCGCGGCACTAAACATCGCGACCAGCACGGCGGCGGCGATCAGCCGACCGGCGCCCGGTCCGAGCGATGCGCGCACCGCATCCGCCGCCACGCGATCGGTCCGGGCGGCGGCGGCTGGTCCCAGGGCCGCGATGTAGGCGACGTTGGCGAGGAGATAGATCGCGACCAACGTCACCGTGCCGATCACGATGCCGCGCGGAAACGTGCGCTGCGGGTCGAGGGCTTCGCCGGCCGACGCGGCGACGTTCGCCCACCCTTCGTAGGCCCACAGCACGGCGATCATCGCGACGCCCGCCCCCGAGAGGAGCGACGGCCCGAGCCGTGCGGTGAACGTCGCGGACCGGAGCTCGGGCAGGCCGTGGCCCGAGCCGACCAGCACGACGCTCATCGCGAGGATGGCAGCCACCTTGATCCCCGTGCTCCAATTCTGGACACTCGCGCTGTGGCGGGTGCCGCGCACGTTCACGGCGCCTACGACGGCGATCATCAGGGCGGCGGCGAGCGTCCTGGCCGTGGGGCCGAGCGGCACGAATTGACGCAGGTATTCCGCGAATGCGACGGCGAGGGTCGCCACCGACCCGGTGGAGATCACGAAGAACAGCGTCCAGCCGAGCAGGAACGCGGGGAGCGGGCCGAACGCGTCGCGCACGTAGACGTACGCTCCGCCGGCCTCGGGAATCATCCCACCCAGCTCGCCGTACGTGAGCGCGCCGAGCAGCGAGAGCACGCCCCCCAGGACCCACACGACCAGGGCGTACCCCACGTCCCCTTCGGTTTGGCGCAGCACCGCCCCGGGTACGACGAAGATCCCCGAGCCGATGACCGTCCCGACGACGATGAAGAAGAGGTCCCGCAGGCGCAGCGTGCGCGTGAGCGAGGCTTCGGGCACGGCGGCCAAGCGAATTAGGAGTTCAGCGCCACACCGTGACGATCACACCCATCAGCAGCAGGTAGGCGAGCTGGTACCCGGCGTCGATCACCCACACGGCGAGCGGGTTGTCCGAGAACATGTTGGCCGTGAGGCCGATCGTCGCCGCGAAACCGAGCCACAGCAGGAAGCCGAGCCACAGCCCCTGGACGAAGCTCGTGGCCTGGGTGTACGAGGCGAGCAGCGCGAGCACATACGCCATCACCAGGTAACACAGCGCCGACACGGCGTACGCCCGGGCGACGCCTCGTTGCTTCATCGCCTCGAGCTGCTCCGGCGTGTAGCCGTGCGCCTGCATCCATTGCTTCGCGAACAGCGCGGGGGAATACCACACGGCTCCCAGGACGAACGTCGCCACCGCGGCGACGATGACGGCGAGGACGTTCACGTTGGCGGTTGGCATGAGCGCTCCCTTGGTGCACGCTGTAGGTCCCGCCAAACTTACTTCTGCCGGAGCGTTCGCGCGCCGCGCCGGGTGCGCGGCTCACCAGTGACCGCGCATCCGCACCGTGTCGCCGAGGTAAGCGTACTGAATGCGCCGCATGTAGCCGCTCGCGGCCGCGCGGATCTCGGTCGGTCGCACGCTGCGCAGCCGCTTCACGAACTCGTCCCCGAGGCGGTAGTCCCCGAGGTACAGGTCTGCGCGGGCGAGGAATTCGGCTTGGTCGGCGGCGCTCGCGTTCTCGGTGAGGTAATCGAAGGCGAAGCTGTCCACGAAGCGACTCAGGGCGAAGTAGTCCAGCTGGCTGAATTGGAGCGTCTCGATCGCCGCGGTCATGAGCGGCAGCACCTGCTGCGGCTTCGGCGTGCTGGCGTACGCCCCCCCGACCGGAATGGCCTGGTCGATGAACGGCGCGAAGGCGGCGTACGACAGGCTGCGCTCGGAGCGAACCATGCGATGCAGCTCGGATGACAGCAGGGCGGTCGCCAGGCGGAACGCCCAGTAGCCGCGGCTCGTGGGTGGAGGGCCCGTGAAATAGGCGAGGATGTAGTTGGTCGGGATCGCGCGGTGCTCGACGAGCCAATGAGGCTTCAACTCGGGGGCGGGTGGGGGCAAGGTCCACTGATACGCGCCGTGCGGCAGCTGTCCCAGCGTCGCGCCCACGAGGGACTCCACTTGGGCCCGCTCGACGTTTCCCACCACCACCAGCAGCATGCGGGACGTGACGAGCTGGTCGCGCCCGTAGGCCTGCAGATCGGCGGGCGTCAGCGCGGCGAGGGATGCCTCGGTCCCTTCGGGATCGAGCGCGTACGGGTGGTCCTGGAACAGGGCCGCGGTGGCAAGGATACGGATGCGTTCGTCGGGGTTCGAGTAGCGGGTGCGCGCCCGGCTCAGGAGCTTGCCGCGTGCCTGCGCCACCGCTCGCTCGGACAGCGCCGGATGCGTCACACGGTCGGCGAAGACGCGCCAGACGGCGTCGAGATCCCGTGCCAACCCAGTGAAGCCGAACACCGTCCAGTCGACCTCCGGCTCGAGCGAGACGACCGAGCCTGTGCGCGCCATCGCCCGGCGGGCCGCCTCGTCGGGGAACTGGGCCGTGCCGTATTCCGAGCTTCGCAGCAGCAGGGCTTCGATCCCCGCCGTGCGCTCGGTGAGTTGCCGGGCGCCGCCCAGCAGGTACAGCCGCACCGCGACGACCTCGCTCGCCCGATTGATCCGCTGGATCACCCGCAACCCGGCCACGTCGTAGGCCACGGTGAGCGTGTCCGGCGCCGGACCGCTGCGTGCCACGCCACCGGAACCCGCGCCGCCGCAGAGGAGCGGGAGCGCGGCGGCGCAGAGGATCGGTGTGCGATGGGAGCTCACGGAGTGCTCTTGTGAGCGCCGCCGCGCAGCCAGGCGGCGAGGGACTCGACGACCGAGGGCGTGGCCAGCACGCCGATGACGCGGGGTCGGGAGACGACGTAGGTCGTGGCGAAGCGCCGCAGGTCGTTCATGGTCTGGGCGTTCATGCGGTCGCCGTAGGTCGAGTAATAGTCCATCCCGGCGCTGCTCCACCAGAAGGCGAGCTGCGGCGCGACCATCGCGGTCCGCTCGACGGTCAACGCGGTCGCCACCTCGCGCCGCTTCTTGGCGATCGCGAGATCGTCATCCGTGACGCCGACGAGCAGGTCGAGATCGTCGAGCTCGCGGAGCAGCATGAGGAGCGCTTCCTGGGCGTGCTCGGGAGTAGTCTTGCCGCGGAGCTCGATCGGCCCGGTGTGATCGAGGGTGAGATAATTCCCGCTCACCGACAGAAACGGGCCGGTGTCCACGAGCCGGCGCTGGAACGGCGAGCCGGCGTCGTTGAACACCCCGAACAGCGCGTCGGCGGCGTAGGTCGCCGCGGGATCCGCCCGCACGCTCGGGCCTTGCAGGGCGATGACGATCGTGACGTCGAGCACGTCCTTGCCCAGCAGCACCGCGGTGCTGGCGACGCGCGGCGCTACCGGCGGGATCGGCCGGTCGGCGAAGGGATCGGGTCCCCGTTTCCAGTCCCCGAAGTGGTGCCGGGCGGCCTCGACCACGCGGTCCTCGGTTACGTCTCCCGTGACGATGAGCGCGGCGTTGTTGGGGACGTAGTACCGTGCGTAGGTCTCCTTCAGCCGCTCCGTGGTGATCCCCCGCAACGACACACTGTCGCCGCCCACGTCCTTACGCGGCCACGACGCGCCCCACAGCGCGTGGTCGACCTGGCGCTCCAGCAGGTCTTCCGGGTCCGACTCGTCGCGTTGCAGCTCGTCCAGGACCACGGGGCGCTCGTCCTTCAGGTCGCCGTCGGAAAAGTGAGCGTTTTCGAGCAGGTGCCCCAGCAGCTTGATACCGTCCTCGACGTGGCGGGCGGGCACGACGACGAAGAAGGTGACCACCTCGTGATTCGTCGACCCGTTGTAGCGTCCGTTGAGCTTCGAGACCTCGTACCCGAACGCCGAGGGGTCGCGGCCGAACGAATGGAACAGCAGGTGCTCGTATAGGTGGGCCAACCCGGCTTCGAGGGAGTCTTGCGTGAACGACCCGTTGCGCACGGCGACGAGCACCGTGGCGAGGGGCACGGCACGGTTCTCGGCGACCACGACTTCCAGCCCATTCTCGAGCGTGGTGCGGCGAATGAGCCGATCGAGCCCGGACTGCTGGGCGGCGCCGGCGACAGGGAGAAGGGTCAGAGCGGCGAACAGCCTCGACACGCTGCGTCCGGTGATGTGCATACGGACGACCTGAACCGGGACGGGGTGTTGCCGTGGCGCCGCACGAACTACGCCATTCACGAGGGTCAGGACACGAACACACACTATTCCCCGGGTGTGGCGCCGTCGCCATAGACGGCCCGGTAGGTGTAGCGGCGGCGCATTTTCCTGGGGGCGTTTTTGCGGCAACGAGGGGTGGAAATGCGACAGCGCGCTCAGCTGCGCTTGTGATCCAGCCAACCTGCGACCCCCGCGAACAAGAAGTAGGACAGCAGTGCTGTCAGCGCCGCGGCAGCGCTGCTGGGGGGTGGCGGCCCGAAGAAGACGGCTGCCTGGACAAGCACCATAACCACTCCAAAGACGGGCATGCCGTAGCGGCCGAGGGGCGTGCCGGCCGTGGAGCGGAGGTAGAGCAGCATGCCGCCGAACAACACCGCGACCTCGAGCAGGAAGGCGGGAGCGCGGTAGTTCCACAGGCCGAGTCCCATCTTGAGGGTGTCGTCGTACAGCGGCAGGTCGGGACGGTGCACGATCACGTCGAGCACCCAGTGGGAGAGCACGGCGGCGGCAACGAGCAGCGCCGCGCGACGCGACCCGCCGAAGGCGCGCAGCGATCGGCAGGCGGCGTACGCACCCAGCGACCACAGCAGCGCCGCGACGAGACTGTGGGTGAAGGGCATGTAGTAGAGGTCGAGGGGATTGGACGCCGTGATCCCCGGGACGATGCGGACTTTCTCGACGCCGAGCGGGACGAGGATGCCCCAGCCCACGTCGAGCAACTGGACGGCGAGGAACAGCACCCACAGCGGGATCGTCTTGTCGAGCCGCTTCGCCGCGAAGCTGATGCCGTAGTGGCCGACGAACATAGGGCTACCCGAACACCTCCAGCGCCACCTCCACCCGCCCGAACGGCGCGCTCACCTGCACGCCTTGCACGCCCCCCTTCACTTGCTCGAACATCTCGCGGGCGATCTTCACCCCCTCGGCGAGCGCGGCTTCCTTGCCTTTCTCCTGCGCCTGGCGCATCCGGGCGAGCACCGAATCGGGAACGGACACGCCCGGTACTTCGTTCGCGAGAAACTCGGCGTTGCGCAGCGAGAGCAGCGGCCAGATCCCCGCTACGATCGGGATCTTGAACTGCTCGACGCGCTTCAAGAACGCGGCGAGCTGCGCGGGATCGAACACGGGCTGTGTGACGGCGAACTCCGCCCCCGCGTCCACCTTCCACGCGAACCGCGACAGCTCGCGGTCCAGGTCGACGGCGCCCGGGTTCACGCCCACGCCTATCGCCCACTGCGTGGGCGCGCCGATCGGGTTGTTCCCGGGATCGAGCCCGTGGTTCAGCCGGAACACGAGATTGGTGAGCCCGATCGAGTCGATGTCGAACACCGCTGTGGCCTCAGGGTAGGGCCCCATCTTGGGCGGGTCGCCCGTGATAATGAGGATGTTGCGCAGTCCCGCGGCATGCGCGCCCAGAATGTCCGACAGCATCCCGAGCAGGTTGCGGTCGCGGCAGCAGTAGTGGATCACGGTCTCGATCCCCACTTCTCTTTGAATCAGGATGGCCGAGGGGAGCACTCCCATCCGGCTCTGCGCGCGCGGGCCGTCCGGGACGTTGACCGCGTCCACCCCGGCCGCCTTCAACGCCCGGCACTGCGCGAGCATCGGGGTCGCATCCACGCCCTTGGGCGGCACGATTTCGACGCTGGTCACGAGCTCGCCCCGCGCCAGCTTGGCGCCCCAGCTCGAGCGAGCGGCGAGCGGCACTTCCGCGACTCCGGCGGGCGTGGCGATCGTGTCGCGCGACACCACGGCAGGCTGGTGGCGTGGCACGACGCTCGCGACGTAGTCGCGGATCTTCTTGATGTGCTCGGGGGTCGTGCCGCAGCACCCTCCGACCAGGCGTGCCCCGGCCTCGATCATGCGCCGCGCGTAGCTCGCCATGTACTCGGGGGAGGCGAGGTAGATCTTGCGGTCGCCTACGTCGCGCGGCAGCCCCGCGTTCGGAACGCCCGAGATCGGGCGGTCGGTCACCTTCACCATCTTCTCGACGGCCTCGAGCACTCCGGCGGGTCCCACGGAGCAGTTCACGCCGATCACGTCCGCGCCCCACTCGGTGAGCTGCCGCGCGAACGTCTCCGGTCCCGTGCCGTAGTGGGTCAGTCCGTCGTCGCCGATCGTCATCTGCGCGATGACCGGGAGGTCGGACAGGCTCTGCACCGCGCGGAGCGCGGCGTGCAGCTCCTCCACGTCGGAGAACGTCTCGAGGATGAACCCGTCCACCCCGCCCGCGAGCAGGCCCTTCACCTGGCGCGAGAAGTGGGCGCACGCCTCGTCGCGCGCCAGCGCTCCGAAGGGCTCGATCCGCACGCCGAGCGGCCCGATTGCCCCCACGACGCTGGCGCGCCCGGCCGCGGCTGCGCGCGCCAGCCGGGCCGCTGCCTGGTTGATCTGCGCGGTCTCGTCGGCGAGGCCGAAGCTCTTGAGCTTGAGGGGGTTCGCGCCGAAGGTGTTGGTCTCGAGGATTTCGGCGCCGGCGCGCACGTACGCCTCGTGCACCTCCTGCACGAGCTTCGGCTGCTTCAGATTCAGCTCGTCGTAGCAGACGTTGAGGAGGAAGCCCTTGGCGTACAGCATAGTGCCCATCGCCCCGTCGAGGACGTGGACCTTGCCGTCGTTCAAGAGATCGCGGAGGGTGATTGTCATCCTGGCGTTTTAGCGAATTGTTTAACGTGGCTGCAATAGGCCGCAAATCACCACGTACTCAAGTTGTCCACGAAATTTAGATCAACGGCGTCGCGCCGCAAGCCGTATCTTTCTCCACCCGCCACGGGAGCTAACGGACTCATGTCGCTCGCCGCCCTGCATCCCCAGATCGTGCACTTCGTGATCGCCCTGCTCTTCGTGGGCGTGCTCCTGCGGTGTGTCTCCCTGACGGGGCGGGTCCCGTTCACGGGGCCCGCCGCCCGAGTGCTGCTGCTCGTCGGGACCGGCGCCGCCGTGCTGGCGGTGCAGTCGGGGACGGCGGCGCACGGACCGGTGGAGCGCGTGCCGGGGGCGCGCGCGGCTGTGATGGAACACGAGGAGTGGGGACAGCGCACACGGAACATCTTCCTCGGGGTGGCCGCGCTCGAAATCGCCGCGCTCGTGCCGGCCGTGGGCCGCTGGCGTAAGGGCGTGCTCGTGGCATCGGCCCTCGTAGGGCTGGGGGGTGCGGTCTCACTGTACCAAGCAGCGGACTTGGGCGGCGATCTCGTATACGCATACGCCGGCGGGGTGGGCATCCGCTCGGGCGATCCCGCCGACGTGGGTCGGCTGTTGGTGGCGGGGCTGTACCATCAGGCGATGCTCGAGCGGAAGGCGGGCAGGCCCGCCGACGCGGCGCGGCTCATCGGCCAACTCGCCCAACGGTATCCCGACGATACGAGCGCGCGGCTGCTGGCGGTCGAGTCGCTGATCGTCGACCAGCACGATGGCAAGGCGGCGCTGGCGGCGCTCAAATGGTTCCCCGCGGCACCCGACAGCCGCTTCCTGCGGTTCCGGGTCGGGCTGCTGCGCGCCGACGCCTTCGCGGCGACCGGGATGGCGGACTCGGCAAAGGCCCAGCTGCAGGCGATGGCCCGCGAGTTCTCGAACAATCGGGCGATCGACGAGCGGCTGGGCAGGCTCAAGTAGGTTTCGGCATGTCCGACCTCCTCGCGGCGCGCTCGCAGATGGGCGTGTCGCTCGCGTTCCACATCATTTTCGCCGTGGCGGGAATCGCCATGCCGGTGATGATGGTCGTGGCGGAGCACCGTTGGCAGGTGACGGGGCACGCGATCTACCTGGATCTGGCCAAGCGCTGGTCGAAAGGGACGGCGATCCTCTTTGCGGTAGGCGCCGTGTCGGGGACGGTGCTGTCGTTCGAGCTGGGCCTCTTGTGGCCCGAGTTCATGCGGTTCGCGGGCCCCATCATCGGGATGCCGTTCTCGCTCGAAGGGTTCGCGTTCTTCACCGAAGCGATCTTCCTCGGCATCTACCTGTATGGCTGGGACCGCATTCCCCCGCGCGCGCATCTCGCCGCCGGCGGGATTGTCGCCCTCTCCGGTGCGGCGTCCGGCGTGTTCGTAGTCATCGCGAACGCTTGGATGAACGCGCCGACCGGGTTCGAGCTGGTGCAGGGGCAGGCGGTCAACGTCGATCCTCTGGCCGCGATGGCGAACCCGGCGGCGCTGCCGCAGGCGCTCCACATGACGCTCGCCGCCTACGCCGCCACGGGCTTCGCGGTGGCCGGAATCCACGCGCTGTTGCTGCTCAAGGACCCCGCGAACGCGTTCCATCGCCGCGCCCTGGCAGTCGCGCTGATCGTCGGCGCGCCCGCCGCGGTGCTGCAGCCCATCTCAGGAGACTTGAGCGCCCGGCACCTGGCGCGGCACCAGCCCGTGAAGCTCGCCGCGGCGGAAGCCTTGTTCCAGACGCAGGCCGGCGCGCCGCTCACGCTGGGCGGCTGGCCGGACGTGGACCGGCGCGAGACGCGGTTCGCAATCGACATCCCCGCCGGCCTCTCGCTCCTCGCCTTCCACGACCCGGGAGCGGTCGTCAAGGGGCTCGACGCCGCGCCGCGCGACGAGTGGCCCAACGTTCCGGCGGTGCACCTCGCGTTTCAGCTCATGGTGGCGCTGGGTAGCTATCTGGCGCTGATCGCCCTGTGGGCCGGCTGGCGCGCCTGGCGCGGTGCCGATCTCGCCCACGACCGCTGGCTGCTGCGCGCGATCGCGCTCGCCACACCGATGGGGTTCATCGCGGTCGAGGCCGGCTGGATGGTGACGGAGCTGGGCCGGCAGCCGTGGGTGATCTACGGCGTGCTCAAGACCGCGGACTCCGTCACGCCGATGCCGGGCCTGATCGTGCCCTTCCTCACCTTCACGCTGCTGTACTGCTTCCTGGGTGCGATCGTCGTGTGGCTGCTGTACCGGCAGATCCTGCGTAGTCCGGAAATCCCGGAGTGGCGTGGGTTCTACATGCCGGGAGGCGGGAGTCGGGAGAGGGGAGACGCGGCGTGAGCCTCGCCGACCTGCTCGCCGTCGTCATATTCGCGACGCTCAATGCCTATGCGGTGCTCGCGGGCGCGGACTTCGGCGGCGGCGTGTGGGCCCTGCTCGCGGGCGGCCCGCGGAAACAGCGCCAGGGCGAACTGATCGCGCACGCGATCGGGCCGGTGTGGGAGGCGAACCACGTGTGGCTGATCCTCGCGATCGTGCTGCTCTTCACCGGCTTCCCGGCGGCATTCGCCCGGCTCGGCACCGTGCTGCACATCCCCTTGTCGCTCGTCCTGATCGGGATCGTGCTGCGGGGGTCGGCCTTCACGTTCTGGCGCTACGGTGGGGACACGGATGCGGAGCAGCGTCACTGGGGCGTCACCTTCGCGGTCGCCAGCCTGATTACGCCGGTGGTGTTGGGTGTCACGGTGGGAGCCATCGCGTCGGGCGCGGTTTCCGGGCCCTGGGCCCCGGGCCCCGCGTTCTTCACAGGCTACGTCGCGCCCTGGCTCACTCCCTTCGCGCTCAGCGTCGGCGTGTTCGCCCTCGTGGCGTTCGCATTCCTGGCGGCGGTCTACCTGACGCTCGAAGCCGAGGACACGGCGCTGCAGGAGGACTTCCGCCGCCGCGCGCTCGGCGCGGGCGTCGCGCTGTTCGGCGCGGCGCTACTGGTCCTGGTGTTGTCGGGTGTTGGGGCCGGGGCCCCGCGGGTGCGTGCCGGACTGATCTTCGCGCCGTGGGCCGCGCCGCTCCATCTCCTCACCGGCGTGGCCGCCGTCGTGGCGCTCGCCGCCCTGTGGCGTCGGCGGTACGGTGCGGCCCGCATCGCCGCTGCCTGCCAGGTGTCGCTCATCCTGTGGGGATGGGGCTTGAGCCAGTATCCCTACATCCTGCCGCCCGACCTCACGGTCGCGGGCGCGGCGGCACCGGCGGCCACGCTGCGCCTCGTGCTCGGCGCGCTGGTGCTCGGCGCCGTGGTATTGTTGCCATCGCTCTACTACTTGTTTCGGGTCTTCAAGAGTCGAACACCCGTTGCGCCACCCACCATGCCGCCAGCGCGCCCGCGATGAATCCCAACAGCTGGCCCCAGACGCCGAGCACCTGCCCAGCGAGCACCCCGACGACGGTGCCCACGACGAAGCTGACGAGCGCCTTGAGGAGCTTCACGCGCGTTCCCCCCTCCCGTCTGCCAACAGTGTGTGGATCGCCGCGCCAGTCGCCAGCCCCGCCACTTGGACGATCTTGCGGTGACCGCCGGCGCCCGACACGATCGTCACGGCCCGGCGGGGCACGCCGAGCCGCTCCGCGAGGAAGCGGATGAGCTCGGCGTTGGCCGCGCCGTCCACCGGAGGGGCGGCGATCCTGACTCTGATCCCGTCGCCGTGGCGGCCCGCGACTTCCGTGCGGCGGGCTCGCGGCGCGACGTGCATGACGATGCGGGCCGCGCTCAGACTCACACCACGCTGAGGAGCAGCTGCTTGAGCACCCAGAGGGCCAGCCAGGCTACCAGCGGGCTCCAATCGACGGCTCCCATGGGCGGCAGCACGCGGCGGATCGGTTCCACCAGCCAGTCGGTGAGGGCGTAGGCGGGCCGCATCCAGCGGGAGTACCGAAACGCGCCGAACCACGACCCGACGACTCGGACCATCAGAGCGGCGAACAGCACGCTGTAGACGGCGCCGATCAGGAACGCCAGCATCGCCCGCGGGCCTCCCCCGGCCGCCGCGGCCAGTCCGTAGAACGTCCCCATCGCCCAGTCCAAGAGCGACAGCAGCACCACGCCGGCGATCGCGACGACCACGACGAGCCACCAGCCGGCGTTGACCGGGTTGCCGCCGAGCCGGACCAAACGCCCTTCCACCGGGCGGATCACCGGATCGCTTGCGGCGCGCAGTATCCGGCCCAGCGCTCCGAAGGGCGACACGTGCCGGGCGCGCACGAGCCACGAGGCGGAGGCGATTGCCACGCTCAGCGCGAAGACGGCGAAGACGGCGTAGCGGGCGAGAGCCCGGTAGTCGTGCATGGCTCTCAGGGCACGAACATTTCGACGACACCCGTCTGCGCGAACCCGGCCTTCGGGCCTCCGCCGATCACGTAGATCTTGCCGCTTAGTGTCGCGGCGCCCAGCCCGTGGCGCGCGGTCGGGAGCGGCGCTGCGCTGGTCCACCGATCCGTCGCGGGATCGTACACTTCGTGCTTGTCGAACACCGATGATCTGGTCTCGCCGCCGAAGGCGTGGATCTTCCCTTCGAGCACCGCCGCGGCGAGCCCGCCGCGCCGGCTGGGCATGGGCGATTTCTTCGTCCAGCGGTTCGTCGCGGGATCGTAGGCTTCGACCAGATCATAGTTGCGGTCGGGGTTGAAGGGGCGCCCGCCGATCGCGTACACCATGCTGCCGACCGCGGCCGCCGTGAGGTGATCGCGCGGGGTCGGGATGGGCGCGACGGTGGTCCAGCGATTGGTGGCGGGGTCGTAGATCGCGCTCGAGTCGACGAGCTTACGGCCGAGACCCCAGCCGCCCACCAGGACGAGCTTGCCGTTCACGACGCCCACGCCGGAGGCTCCGCGCGGCGACGGCAGCGGCGCCCGCGGCTCCCAGCGGTTCAGGTCCTCGCGGTAGATCCACAGCGTGTTCTCGGGGACGAACGTCGCCTCGGCGAGCCCGCCCACCGCGTAGAGCGTGTCCCCCGCCATTGCGAGCGGCATGTGATGCCGCGGTGCGGGCAAGTCGCCGATTCGCTCCCAACGGTTGGCCGCGGGATCGAACCGGAACGCTTTGGCGATCGGCTTGCCGGAGCGATCGAACCCGCCGGCGATGTAGATCTTACCGTGGACCACGGCCGCGCTGAGCTCCTGGATCGGCTCGGGGAGCGGCGTGGCAGGAGACCAGCGGCCGTCGGAGGTGAAGACCGATGTCGCGGCGACGAGCGTGAGCGCGAGGCGCATCAGTCGGCCGCGGCGAACGCCGCCGCCACGATCCTGGCCTGCTCGGCCTGGTGCGCCGCGGGATACCCCTCCGCCGGACTGGAGCGCTCGGGCCGACCGATGTCGCGCACGATCACGTCCGATCCGACGAGCTGGCGCAGCTGCGGCAGCATGAACTTCTGGGGCCCCATGTTGCGCGGCTCCTCCTGCACCCAGACGATCTCGTTGATCTTCGGGTAGCGCTCGATCAGCTCGGCGATTTCGGCGGAGGGGAACGGATACAGCAGCTCGACCCGGCCGATCGCCACGTGGGCCGCCTGCGCCCGGCGGGGTGAAAGCGACAGATCGTAGTATACCTTGCCGCTGCACAGCACGAGCCGGGTCGCCCCGCGGTGCGCGTCGCCGGCGGGGTCGTCGAGCACCGGCCGGAAGTCCCCGGCTGTGAGCTCTTCCAGGCGGGACGTAGCCTGCGGCAGCCGCAGCAGGCTCTTCGGCGTAAACAACACCAGGGGTCGCAGCTCGGCGTGGCGCGCCTGGCGTCGTATCAGGTGGAAGTACTGGGCCGGCGTGGTGCAGTTGGCGACCCGCAGGTTGCCCTCGGCGCAGAGTGCCAAGAACCGCTCGATCCGCGCGCTCGAATGCTCCGGCCCCTGGCCCTCGTACCCGTGGGGGAGCAGCAGGCTGAGGCGCGAGGTCTGTCCCCATTTCGCCAGGCCGGCGATGAGGAACTGATCGATGATGACCTCGGCGCCGTTGGTAAAGTCCCCGTACTGCGCCTCCCACAGCACCAGCGCGTCGGGCGCGGCCGCGGCGTACCCGTACTCGAAGCCGAGGCAGGCGAACTCCGAGAGCGGGCTGTTGTGCAGCTCGAACGGCGCCCGCGCGCCCGGCAGGTTCTGGATCGGCGCGTAGCGCTGCCCGTTCACCGTGTCGTGCAGGACCAGATGTCGCTGGCTGAACGTCCCTCGCTCCGTGTCCTGGCCGGTCAGCCGGATCGGCGTCCCCTCGGCGACGAGCGAGGCGAACGCCAGCGCCTCGGCGTGCGCCCACTCGATCCCGCCCTCGGTGAGGGCGCCGCGCCGGCGCTCCAGCTGTCGCAACAGTTTGGGGTTGACGCTGAAGCCCGCCGGCACCGCGAGCAGCTGCTCGTTGAGGCTCGAGAGGATCTGACCGGCGACGGCGGTGGTGGGCTCCGCGCTCGGCTGGGGTGCGTCGGAGATGCGCTGCGGCTCCTGACCTTGCCCCGTTTCGGAGAGATGGGCTCGCAAAGACTGCTGGATCTCCGAGAGGCGCTGGGCAAAGCGCTCCGCTTCGGCCTCGGCTCGCGCAACGTCCTGGACGCCTTCGGCCCCGAGCTGCTCCGCGTAGCGCTGCCGCACCGTGGGCGTTCGTTTGATGCGCTCGTACAGCAGTGGCTGCGTGTAGGCGGGCTCGTCGCCCTCGTTGTGCCCGTGGCGCCGATAGCCTACGACGTCGATCACGACGTCGGCGTGGAACTTGTCGCGGTACATCATGGCGAGCCGCGCCGCCGCGAGGCACGCCTCGGGGTCGTCGGCGTTCACGTGCACGATCGGCGCGTCGAAGCCCTTCGCCAGGTCGCTCGAGTAGTCGGTCGAGCGCCCTTCCTTCGGGTCGGTCGTGAAGCCCACCTGGTTGTTGGCGATCAGGTGAATCGTCCCGCCGGTGGTGTAGCCCTTGAGGCGCGCCAGGTTGAACGTTTCCGCCACCACGCCTTGCGCCGCGAACGACGCGTCGCCGTGGATCAGCAGCGGTAGCGCGACCGTCCCGTCGTGGATGGGATCTTTCCCGCGGCGGTTCGTCTGGTTCGCACGGGCGCGGCCCTCGACCACCGGATTGACCGCCTCGAGATGGCTGGGGTTGGGCGAGAGCGTGACGTTCACCGGTTTGCCCGATGCCGTCTGGTACACGCCGTCGGCGCCGTGGTGGTATTTGACGTCGCCCGTGCCGCCCTCGGGGGTGAGTGTCTCTTCTACGGGGCGCCCCCCCTCGAACTCGGCGAAGATGGTCTCGTACGGCAGCCCAACGATGTGGGCGAGCACATTGAGGCGGCCGCGGTGCGCCATCCCGAGCACGACGCGGCGCGCCCCGCTCACGCCGGCGAGCTCGATCGTCTGGTCCAGCATCGGGACGAGCACGTCGAGCCCCTCGATCGAGAATCGTTTCTGGCCGAGGTACGCCTTGTGAAGGAAGCGCTCCAGCCCCTCCACCGCGGTGAGCCGGAGGAGCAGCTTCTGCTTCTCCTGCGCCGAGAGCGGCGCGCGGTGCTGGCCGGACTCGATCACCTGCCGCAGCCACAAGCGCTCCACGTGACTCCCGATGTGCTCGACCTCGTAGGCGAGGGTGCCGCAGTACGTCTTGCGGAGCTCGGGGTACGCCTCGGCCAGCGTTCTGCCGGGGACGTAGATCCGCAGCACGTCGGCCGGCACCCGCGCCATGATCTCGATCGTGAGGCCGAGGGGGCCGGGATCGAGCGCCGGGTCGCCCGGCGGATCGGAGCCGAGCGGGTCGAGCCGCGCCGCCATGTGGCCAAAGTTGCGAAACGCTTTGACGAGGGCCATCGCGGCGGCGACGGCACGCAAATCATCGGGAGACGGGAGAAGGGAGATGGGAGGTGTTGCTGTGACCACTCCCGCCTCCCGGCTCCCGCCTCCCGTCAATCCCAAGCTCTCAATCACCGCGCCGTAGAACTGCTCGTCGCCCTGCAGCAGGCCCTCGATCCGCCGCAAGAACATCCCCGACTCCGCGCCCTGGATGACGCGGTGGTCGTAGGTGCTCGTGAGCGTCATGATCTTGGCCGGGCCGATCTGGCGGATCGCGCCCGTCGCGATGATCGTGCCCTGACCCTTCATGAGACGGGGCACCGAGGCGACGGTGCCGATCGTGCCGGGGTTGGTCAACGTGATGGTCGCGCCCGCGAAGTCGTCCGGCAGGAGCTTGTTGGTCCGCGCCTTGTCGACCAGCGTCTCATAGGTCGCGTGGAAGGCGGCGAAGTCCATCCGCTCGGCGTGCTTGATGACGGGAACGACGAGGGCGCGACTGCCGTCCTTCTTCTCCACATCCACCGCGAGGCCCAGGTTGACGCCCTGTGGGTCGAGACGGTGCGGCTTGCCCTCGACCTCCTGGAACGCGTGGGTCATGACGGGCAGCTGCTTCGCCGCCTGCACGATCGCGAAGCCGATCAGGTGCGTGAACGAGATCTTCTTCCCTCGGGCGCCCAGCTGGGCGTTCAGCTCCTTGCGGCGCGCGTCGAGCGTCTCGACTACGATGTCGCGGAACGAGGTGGCCGTCGGGACGGACAAGGAGTCCGTCATGTTCTGGACGAGGCGGGCTGCCGGGCCCGTGATGGGGGTGAGGCCGGGAGCCGGGAGACGGGAGGCGGGAGGTGTAGGCTGCGGGGCCGTCGCGGCCGCTGACTCCCGTCTCCCGCCTCCCGTCTCCCGCAGTACTTCGTCGCGGCTCGTCGGAATCACCGGCAGCTCCGCGAGCTTGCCGTTGTCGAAGAGGTTCCGCCATTCTTCTCCCACCGAGGCGGGATCGCGCAGGTACTGCTCGTACATCACCTGCACGAAGGCGGCGTTGTGGGTGCCGAAGACGAACTCGCTCACGAGCAGCAATTTAATCAGCTGTCAGCCGTTTAATCAGCCGTCAGCCATCGGCCGTCAGTATATTCGTCGAGCCATGTTCAAACGGGGCTTCCTGTTGCTCGGCCTGCTGCAGTGCTCTGCGGCGGCGGCGCAGAATCGCGGCGCGCTGCGCGAGCGGCTGGCGGCGCGGGTCGCGCTGGCGCCCGCGGCAGGCGTGGGCCTGTACTACCGCAGCCTCACGCGGCCGGACCGGCTGCTGCTCGATGCCAACGTGCGGTTTCACGCGGCGAGCACGATGAAGCTCCCCGTGATGATCCAGGTGTTTCGGGACGCGGACGCCGAGCTGCTCCGGCTGGACGACTCGCTCACCGTGCACGTGGTCTTCCCGTCGCTCGTGGACGGCTCGCCGTTCGAGGTGGATAAGGCGGACGACTCGGACTCGACGCTCTATGGACGCGTCGGCCGCCCGGCGTCGGTCCGGGACCTGCTCGAGCTGATGATCACTCGCTCGTCGAACCTCGCGACCAACATCCTGATCGAGCGGATCGGCGCGGCGCGGGCGCAGACGTCGGCGCGCGCGCTCGGCGCGTGGTCGATCCAGGTGCTGCGTGGGGTGGAGGACGGCAAGGCGTACCGCGCGGGGCTCAACAACACGACCACCGCCCGCGATCTGGGCGTGTTGCTCGCAGCGATCGCCCAGAGCCGCGCGGCGAGCCCGGCATCGTGCCGGGAGATGCTGCGGATCCTCGGGGCGCAGGAGTTCAACGAGGGGATTCCCGTCGGCCTGCCGCCCGGGACGCGGGTGGCGCACAAGACCGGCTGGATCGGCGAGGTGGTGTATCACGACGCCGCGATCGTGTATCCGCCGAACGGCGGGAGCTACGTGCTGGTGGTGCTGACGGGCGGGATCAAACAGGACAGCGTGGCGCACAATCTGGTGGCGGACGTGTCGCGCATGGTGTACGCGGCGGCAGTCAGGGCGCTCGGAGCTCCGGATAAACCTTGATCCAGTGCGTGCGCACCTGCACCCGCACTTGATGGCCAAGGTAGTTGGAGATCAACATGGTCGGGCTTCAACTGGTCGGTGCCGGTGCGCGGGAATCAGGGCACGGCCCCGGCCAGGGCGGGCCTCTTCCAGAGATCGATGGGCTTCGCGACGCCTGTGGGGTGGAAGGGCAGCATGATTTTCCGACCCACTCCCGCCGACGCGTAGGCGGCATACAGGGCCTCCTGCACCACGCGTCCGGTTGCGCCATCGGAGATCGGCGTCTCCTTGCCGCGCACGCAGCGCGCGAAGTGCCGCATCTCCTGGGGAAAGCCGTAGTTCCAGTGCTCCTCGAACACCGGATACGTCCAGCCCTTGGTCGTCGCCGCCTTTTCGACGGCGTAGCCGAACCCCGTTTCCGAGTACGTCGGAAGCGCGTTGCCCATGAGCAGGTCGGCGTAGGTCTGCCCCTTGTCGCCGAACACCTCGATGGTGTCGTCCATGCCGCCGGGCCGGTTCCAGCTGCTCTCGACCATCCCGAGGGCGCCGTTCTCGAATTCGATGATCGTAATCGCCTCGTCGTCGCCCTGGGTGCGCGCCGTATGGACCTGCGTCGCCATCTGCGAGTAGACGCTCATGATCCGCGGCTTGCCGAGGAACCACCAGCAGAATGCGATCCCGTGGCACCCGAGGTCCATGACCGCGCCGCCGCCCGACTGCTCCACGTCCCAGAACCACTCCGAGTGCGGGCCAGAGTGTTTCTCGCCCTGCTTGACCAAGTGCACGCGGCCGAACGCGCCTTCGTCCGCCAGCTGCTTCGCCTTCACGTACTTGGGCGCGAAAAACAGCTCCTCGGCGTAGAGCAGCAGCACGCCCGCCCGGCGGCACGCGTCGATCATCGCGTCGGCTTCCTCGAGCGTCAGGCACAGCGGCTTTTCGCACACCACGTGCTTGCCGGCCTTGGCGGCGTCAATCGTGATCTGCGCGTGCAATCGATTGGGCGCCGTGATCGAGATCATCTCGACCGCGGGATCGCGCAGCAGCTCGCGGTAATCGGTGTAGGCGCGCGGGATGCCGTGCCGCTGCGCGAAGCCGGCTGCGTGTCCCTTGGTCGGCGACGCTACGGCGACCAGCTCGGCTTCGTCGGGCGTGGCTTTCACCGCCCCCGCGATGCACTCCGCCTGAAAGCGCGAGCCGATGATCCCGATTCTCACTTTCGCCATGATCTAGCGAGGCGGCGCGCTGATGAGCCGCGCGCCGTAGCGGCACGCGTCACGGTAGTCCGCCGCGACCGGCCCGCACGCCGCGGCGCGCTCGGTCGGGTTGTTGCGCAGCGTGGCGATCTGCTCGCCCACCGCCTCATAGCACTTGCGCCGGTTGGCCGATCCCGTCACGGCGCGGCAGTACGCGATGCCGTCTTCGGGCTTGGCGGTCAGGTCGATGAAGTTCTTCACCACCCCGACGTGACACCACGGCTGGTACTCCGCGCTGGCGAGCGAGCACATCCGGATCGCCTCGTGGTGGTCCTGTCGCGCGTAGGCGCTGACCTCGCGACCCAGGCCCTGGAAACACACCGGCTCGAGCGGCTGCGGCGCGCCGAGGCAGCTCCGGGCGGCGGCCGCCATGTCGCCGTGCGTGAAGTACAGCATCACGGAGGTCTGCATGTTGTAGCAGGCGACGAGGTAGCGCTGGCCCACGATCGAGCAGGGATACTGCAGGTCGTTCGGGTCGAGCGCCTTGAAGGCCGGCGCCGCGCCGTGCGTGTGTGCGGCGGCGTGCGAGTGGAGGGCGTGCGCCGCGTGGTGCGGCTGGGTCGCGTTCACGACGTTCTCCATGAAGGCTCCCCCGTAACACGATTCGCGATCCCACCCCTCGCTCAGCAGGTCACAGCCCGTCAGCGCGCGCGGCAGGTCGTGATCGTACACCATCATGAGCCCGTGCCCCATGCCGTGCACACACTGGAATCGCAACCACTGGTCTGCGGAGGGCGACCTGAAGGCGCTGCACAACCGGTTCGCGGTGGCCGTGTCGACCGCGCGGACGTCCTCGAAGTACGCCTGAATCACACCGTGGTAGCAGCCGGATTGAAAGATCTCGTTGCAATCCGCGAACGCGCGGCCCACGTCGGCGCGACCCGCTCGCCCGGCCGCGATGCCGATGGCGTGCGCGTAGACGTGCCCGTCGGCCCGGACCTGGTCGTCCCGCGTGCCGAGCACGTGCAACGCTCCCATCGTCGTCCGCACGCCGTGCGACGCGACGAGAGGGACGAGGAAGGCGTCGTAGCAGTCCATTTGCGCGTCCCCGGACGACGCGCGGCATCTGCCGACGGCGGAGTCGGCCAAGGCGACCGAGTCCGTGACCGCGGTGGCGGCGGAGACGGGAGCCCGGGGGCGGGTGACGAAATAGCCGCCGGCGGCGGCCACGACGAGCCCCAGGGCGGCGAGCGGAAGCGTCGCCCGCCGCGGCGTCAGGACACCCGCCGGGTTTTTCTCCGCATGAAATCCATCAGGATGAACTGCCCGAGCGTCATGGTGTTCGTAAAGTACGCCTTGCCGCGGCAGATGGCCGAGACCTTTTTCACGAACTCCACCAGGCTGCGGTCGCGCGCCAGCATGAAGGTGTTGATCAGAATGCCGCTGCGCCGGCACAGCGCGACCTCGCGGTAGGTGGCCTGCAGGATCTGCGGGTCGAGTCCCATCGAATTGACATAGATCCGGCCGTCGGGGAGCGTGAGCGCCGACGGCTTGCCGTCGGTGATCATGATGATCTGCCGCATGTCTTTCCGCTGAGACATGAGCATGCGGCGCGAGAGCTTGAGCCCTTCCGCCGTGTTGGTGTGGTACGGCCCCACCTGGGCGCGCGCCAGCTGGGCGAGCGGGATCTCCTCGGCCGTGTCGTGGAACAGCACCACCCGCAGCGTGTCGCCCGGGAACTGCGTGCGGATCAGGTGGGTGAGCGCGAGCGCGACCTTCTTCGCGGGCGTGAAGCGGTCCTCCCCGTACAGGATCATCGAGTGCGAGCAGTCGAGCATCAGCACGGTCGCCGACGACGACCGGTACTCGGCCTGGTGCACCATCAGGTCGTCGTACTCGAGGTTGATCGGCACGCCGAGGCCCTCGCGCTGCAGCGCGTTGGTCAGTGTGGCGTTGACGTCGAGGTTGAGCGTGTCACCGTACTCGTACGGCTTGCTGACGGCCTCGGCTTCGATCCCGGTGGCCAGGTGCTCCGTGTCGTGCGCGCCGAAGCTCGACTTGCCGATGCTTCCCAGGAGATGCTTCAGGGTGCGGTAGCCGAGAAAGTCGATGCCCCTCTCGGTGAGATTGAACTGCACCTGCTGCGCGGCCTCCTTCGCCATCCCGCCCGGCCCCAACAGGGGCTGCTGCCCCGCCGGCATCTTGGGCGCTTCGGAGACGTTCAGGTAGCCGTCTTCGATCAGCTTCTGGACGATCTTGTCGAGCAGCTCCGAGAGCTGGCGCTCGAGGTCGGCGTCGCGCGCCGCGTCACCGGTGGACTCGCCGCGCAACAGCTTCAGCATCTCGGGGGTGAGCTGCCCCGACTCCATCAGCGCCTGGAGGATCGCCTGACGCAGCGCGTCGAGCGAGCGGTCGGCGTCGTCCTCGCCAAACTCGCCCCAGAACGGGTGGGAGTACGCGCCTCCGGCGAAGCCCGATTGGAGCAGAAAGTCGGCGAGCTGATCGAGCAGGCCTTGGAGGTTGATCGTGTCGGCCAGCTCGGGGAGGTAGCGGCTGTACGTCGTGAATTTCATGGCTCCCTACCCCAAATATCGGGCGGGGGCGAGCTTTCCCGCAATGGATGAGCCCGCGCGCGGGTTTCGGTTTGGGGCGCTCGCCCACCGCAACTTCCGGCTGTTCTTCCTCGGACAGGGCGTGTCGCTCATCGGCACGTGGATGCAGAACGTCGCGCAGGGGTGGCTCGTCCTCGAGCTGACGAACTCGCCCTTCTACGTCGGCCTCGTGTCCGCGCTCGGCTCCCTCGGCGTGCTGCTGCTCACGATCTACGCCGGCGTCGTGGTCGACCGTACCAACAAGCATCGCCTCGTGATCCTCACGCAGACGCTGTCGATGCTCCCCGCGTTCGCGCTCGCGGCGCTCGTGTGGAGCCGGGCGGCCGCCGTATGGCACGTGGCCGCGCTCGCCGCGTTCCTGGGCGTCGTCAACGCCTTCGACATCCCAGCCCGCCAGGCGTTCATCGTGGACCTGGTCGGCAAGGAAGACTTGATGAACGCCATCGCGCTCAACTCGTCGGCGTTCAACGCGGCGCGGGTGATCGGTCCTGCCGTGGCGGGAGTGCTGATCGGGGTGCTGGGCGTGGGCGCGTGCTTCTTCTTGAACGGCGTGAGCTACCTCGCCGTGATCGCGGGGCTGTTGGCGATGCGGCTCCCCCCTTACGTGCCCGGGCCGCCGGCCGGATCTGCGTGGGCGGGTCTCTCCGAGGCCGTCGCGTTCATCCGGGGCGACCGCCGCATCGCGACGATCGTCGTACTCATGGCCGTGTTCAGCATCTTCGGGTTCTCGTACCTGGTGATGATGCCGGTGTTCGCCCGCCAGGTGCTGCATCGCGGGGCCGCGGGCTACGGTCTGATGATGACGACGGTGGGGATCGGCGCGTTGATCGGCGCGCTCGCGGTCGCGTCGCTCGACCGCCGTATTCGGAAGGGCCCCACCCTGATCGCGGCCGGCGCCACGTTCGGGCTGTTGCTCGTCGCCTTCGCCCTCTCCAAGTCGTATTTCGTGTCGGTGGCGCTGCTCGCGTTTACCGGCGGCGCGATGATCGTGAACAACGCGCTCGCGAACACCATCATTCAGGAGATCGTCCCCGACCGGCTGCGCGGACGCGTGATGGGGTTCTATTCGTTCGTGTTCGTGGGACTGGCGCCGCTCGGCTCCCTCGAGGTGGGGACGCTCGCCGAGCGGATCGGCACGCCGGCGGCGGTGGCGCTGGGAGGCGCGGCGACGGCCCTGGCGGTGACGCTGGCGGGGTGGCGGGTGCCGGAGCTGCGAAGAACCTAGTTCATTTCCATCCCCGCCTTCTCGCCTCGCCCACCACCACCGCCGCCGCGCCGTCGACCCCCAGCCGCTCGGTGTTTACGACCAGGTCGTAGTTCACGAAATCGTGGCGCTGGCGGCCGTAGTACGTCTTCACGTACTGGTCGCGCTGTCGGTCGGTCTCGTCCACGACCTGTTCGGCGCGCGCGGGATCTGCGCCGAGTCGCTCGACGGCGAGCTGCATGCGCCACGGCTTGGAGGCGACGACGTACACGTGGAGGGCATCGGGCCGCCGCGCCAGCACCGCCTGCGCGCCGCGGCCGACGAGCACGATCCGGCCGTGCGCCGCCGCCTCGGCGATCACCCGCTCGGTCAGCTGTACGATCGTCGCCTCGTCCTGCTCAACGCGCGGCGCCGCGGCCGACGCCAGGAACATCTCGGGCGAGGCGGCGGCGAGCGTGCGGGCCAGCCGCTCGAGCAACCCCGGGGCGCGCTCCTCGCGCTGCGCCACCTCGGCCGGCGGCAGCCCCGCGCGCTCGGCGACCTGGTCCACGAACTCGTTGTCGATCACCGTCCAGCCGAGCGCGCCGGCGACCAGGCGGGCGACCTCGGACCCGCCGGAGGCGTATTGCCGGGTGATGGTTATGACCGGCGCGGCCATGGGCTCAGGGCTTCAGGTTTTTCCGCAGGTCTCCGATGTTGAGCAGCGGCAGACCGCCCTCGGTGGGCACGAAGATGATCAGGTTGTTCGAGCTCTTCAGGTCGTGCAGCATTTCGATCCACTGCTTGGTGAGCGCTTCGGGAGAGAGCGTCTGGTTCAACAGCCGCTGCTGCTCGGTCTGGAGGCGCGCGACTTCGACGCGGTGCCGCTCGGTCTCGATCTGCTGCTCCTGGGCGATCTTGTTGTTGATCGCCTGCACCACCTGAGCGGGCGGTTGCAGATCGCGCAGGAAGAACGCGGTGACGGTGGCGATGCGGAACTTGCCGCCGCCTGCGCGGGGTGTCGTCACGAGCGCCGAATCCACGAGCGCTTCCATGGTGTTGGCGATCGCCGTGCGCTTAGAGATGTCGTTGATCGAGTACTGCACCATCCCGTCGCGCACGCCCTTGCGGATGGCGTTGAGCACCGCCCCGCGGATCTGGTTCTCGTCGCCGATCTCGGTGAAGATCTTGGGCGCCTGCATCGGGTCGATCTGCCAGCGGATCGACACCTCCACGTGCATCCCCATTTGCTCGCTGGAGAGCGCCTCGATCGCCTCGATCTGCTCGCCGCGCGTGGGCCACTGCTCTTCGCGGGTGGAGTAGCGCTCGATCGACGACCACGGCGGCACGTAGCGGATCCCGGCGAGCAGTGGTGCGGGGTCCGTGTAGCCGAAGGCGTGGCGCACGCCGACCTCGCCGGGGTCGATGACGGCCAGGAGCGATCCGGCGCCCACGGCCAGCGCGATCGCCGCGACCACGTAACCGGCGAGCCGCAGCAGGTTGACGACCGGTCCGGGGCGCTGGGATCGGAGCGTGGCGGCGGCGAGCAGCAGGGAGAAAGCGATGATGAGGAGCACGGCGCCGGAAACGAGCTTGCCCATGGGGGCTCCGAGGGGGGAGACGGGAAGAAGATACGCCCCTGACCCTCAGGCGTCAGGAGAAGAGGTTCGGTCCCCCTCCGGGCTTGCCGTACCCCGGCCCCTTCGGCTCGGCGCGGGCCCGCACGTAGCCGAGCTCTTCCGAGCGCGAGATCCGCTTCTCGGCAACCAGGCCCTCGAGCACCAGCTCGCACGCCGCCACCATGGTGGCCGGGTCCTTCTTCGCGGCGAGCCCGACCTGGTCCACGAGGTCGAGCAGGCCGGGTACCACGCTGAAGCCCTTGAGGCACGTCTCCGAGCGCTCGTCCATGGAGATCTTGAGGGCGCCGCCCTCGTCGAACCAGTGCACGGCGTCGTCCACGTTGGCGCCGCCCACCCGCGCCTCGAACGTCTTGCCGGCGGCCCGCCGGATAAGGTCCTTGGCGATGACCTCGGGGCCCTGGAGCTCGCCTTCGTACTCGAGCTCGAGCTTCCCCGTGATGGCGGGGAGCGCCGCGTAGATGTCGGAGATGCGCGGCACCACGGTCTTTTCCTTGGTGGCGATGGTGCGCCGCTCGGCATTCGAAATGACGTTCTCGAGCACGCTGATCGGGAGGCGCTGGGAGACGCCGCTGCGCCGGTCCACCCGCTTGTCCTCTCGCGCTTCGAAGGCGATGCGCTCGATCAGCTCCGCGATGAAGTCGGGGAGCCGGAGCGGCCGGCCGTTCCGCTCGAGCCACGCCTCCTGGTGGGTGATCGCGGCACCCAGCTCGACGGTGTGGGGGTAGTGCGTGAGGATCTCCGAGCCGATGCGGTCTTTGAGCGGCGTGATGATCTTCCCGCGGGCCGTGTAGTCCTCGGGGTTCGCGGTGAAGACGAGCGCGACGTCCAGGTTCAGACGCACCGGGTAGCCCTTCACCTGGACGTCGCCCTCCTGCATGATATTGAACAGCCCCACCTGAATCTTGCCGGCCAAGTCGGGGAGCTCGTTGATCGCGAAGATGGCGCGGTTGGCGCGCGGTAACAGCCCGAAATGCATCGTGAGCTCGTCGGACAGGAGATGCCCTCCCCGCGCGGCCTTGATCGGGTCCACGTCGCCGATGATGTCGGCGATGGTGACGTCGGGCGTGGCGAGCTTCTCCACGAAGCGGGCGTCGCGCGGCAGCCACGCGACCGGGGCCTGGTCGCCCCGCTCGGTCAGGAGCTCCCGGCCGTACTTCGAGATGGGCGCGAACGGATTGTCGTTCACCTCGCTGCCCGCGAGAATCGGGACCTCCTCGTCGAGCAACGTCACCAGCTGGCGCAGGATGCGGCTCTTCGCCTGCCCGCGCAGCCCGAGCAGGATGAAGTTGTGGCGCGACAGGAGCGCATTCACCAGCTGCGGAATCACCGTGTCTTCGTAGCCCACGATCCCGGGAAACAGGGGCGAGCCGTTCTCGAGCAGGCAGATCAGGTTTTCCCGCAGCTCGTCCTTGACCGTGCGACGGATGCGGGCGTCGCTCCCCCACTCGGTCTGTTTCAATTCGCTCAGCGTGGTCGGCTTGTTCATGGGTCGATAGTTAACCGGCCGCCTCCCGCGGTGTAAAGAGTCGCGCGGCGGCGACCCCGCGGGCGGGGAGCTCGAGCGTCACGCGATGATCCGGGCCGACGGTGATCGCGTCGCCGTTCATCTCCACCAGGTTGGTGCGCCGCGCCTCGCGGAACTCGAACGCGGCCGGCCCCACCGGCACCCCGCGGGCCGAGCCGGCCACGTCGAGCAGCTTGACAACCGCGCCCTCGCCGTCGTCCGCGGGCTTCGCGCCCACCACCAGCACGCCCGGGTCGGCGATCGACAGCGCCGCGCCCTGCGCGGCGAGCGGCCCGGCGGCCGCGTTGCTGTAGGGCGGGCTCACGTGCAGGGGGTCGCACGCCGCCCAGCCGCGGCGCACGGGCTCGGCGGGATCGCCCCCGGGCGCCGACCCGAGCAGCGATATCCGGAACCGGCAGGTGTACTCGCCGCCCTGTCGCGCCGCGTAGTTCGTGTGCCAATAGTTGTTCATCGCGTAGGCGAACAGCGTACCGTCCGGGGCGATCTTGCGGCGCCACTGGCCGCGGACCACGTCGTTCAACGTGAACAGCGGCGTGTCCGGGCCGCTCCACAACACGCCGTCCGCGCCCTCATGCAGCCATACCCAGTGCGTGTGGCAGAACCAGTCGCGGCAGCTGCCGGGCTGCTGGTCCTGCTCGACGGTCATCCGACCGAGCGGCACTTCGACCTCGACGGTCGGCTTGAGGAAGGCGAACGGAAACGCGACGTATAGCGCTTCCTTGTCGAGCGTGGCGGTCTTGGTGCAGCGGTTCTCGATATCGATCCACGGCAGGTCGTCGTACAGCGTCACGACGGACGTGAGCGCGGGGAACCCGTCGAGTGTGCGCGCGACGACGAGCCGCGTCCCGATGCCCGGCAGGCGCTCGCGCCGGGCGGAGGCGAGCCGGGCCGTCGCGACTCGCAGCTCAGGCGCTGCGGTCAGATGCTCGCGCGCGCCGTCGGTCCAGAGCGCGCTCGCCGCACCCCCGGTTACGTACACCAGCTCGTTCAGCCCCGACCAGGCGCCGGGCTTCACCCGCTCGCGGCCGTCGCCGCCCGTGAGCGAATGGATCGCGCCCGTCCCGGGATCGAGCACGACGTGGAAGCTCCCCGTCTGCGCCTCGAGCACCCCCCCGCCGTCCTGCGGCGGGTTCGGGGTGCCGGGGCGCTCCGCGAGCGCCAGGTAGCCGAGGGCGGGGACGTCCCGCGCCAGCACGAGCGCGGACCCGTCCGGCAGGTCGACGGCGGGCCACTCGCGTCCGTCGGACACGAGCCGCCGGCCGGCGCCGCCGGGGATCCGCAGCACGTCGGTTCGGGGCCAGCTGGATGCGTTGAACACCAGGCGGCCGGAGCCCGCCGCCGTGGCGCGCCCGATACGCAGCAGTCCTCCGGCCAGCTGCTGCTCGAGCGCGGCCGCGGCGCCATCCAGGAACCGCCGCTTGTACTCCCACTGCGCGACCGTCTGTCGCCCCTCCGGCTCCGACACGCTCTCCGCCGCGCCCCACGTGTGTTCTCCGAAGAGCAGCAGGTCCCGCCAGATCTGCCGGCGCTCGTCGGCCCGGCGGCTGATCCGCGCCGCGCCTTCCGCGTCGACGGCTTCCGTCTTCACGTCCCACAGCGCGAGCAGTTCGGCCGCACGGGCCGCGAGCTGCGCGGCCCGGTAGCGGGCCAGCTCTGCGGCGGTCGAGGCCGCTCCGTCCTCCCAGTACAACCCGGTATCGCCGCGTCGTACCGGAAGCTTCGTGCCGAAGCGCCGCTCCACATCGCGAAAAAAGTCTTCTGCCCGGCCCGCGACGAGGCGCGGGTACGCGTAGCGCCGGCGGAACTCTTCGAAGTTGTCCACCAGCCGCTCGTCGATGAGCGCGTTGTCCCACTGGGCGCCATACAGCAGCGCCACGTCGTAGGCATATCCTGGCGAGACGAACACCGGGTTCGTGAGCAGCCAGTCGGAGAGACTGCGCGCCATGGCGTCGGGGCCGACGTCGAACCCGAAGCGCAACGCGTCGCCGTAATGGTACGCGCGCCAGTGCAGCACCCGGCCCCCGTCGGGTCCCTCCCACCAATAGAGCTGCGGGTAGGTCGTCCACTCCCCTGTGAGCCCGAGGCGGGTCGCCTCACCTTCGGGAAGCAGCGGCACTGCCCGCTCCGGGTTCGGGCCGGTCGCCAGGTAGCGCACGCCGCTCGCCGCCAGCACCGAGGGGAGCGTGAGCGTCTGCCCGGGCACATCGGTGAGCTGCGCGCTCAGGTAGCCCAGCCCGTGTTCGCGCGCGAACCGCCCCGCGGGCCACGCGATGCGCGCCAACGTCTCGTGGTCGAGGATCCCCGTCAGCATGTTCGCGAACGACGCCCCGAAGCCCACCTTGCCGTCGCGGATCGCCTGGACCAGGGCGTCGCCCGCCGCCGGCGAACGGTTCTCGACGTATGACAGGACCTGCAAGGCGCACTCCGCGCTCCACCGGAAGTCGGGGTGCACGGTGAGTCGGGCGAGCGCCGCGTCGAGGTTCTTGCGATGGACTTCGAGGCACCGCTCCTGCAGGTCGGTATAGCCGACGTCGGTGTGATTGGTGGCGAGCCAGTACAACGTCCAGCGACGGGGCGGCGCGAGTCGCACCTTGCGCCGGGCCACGCGCTGCTTGCCCACCTCGACGTCGATCTGAAAATCCGACGGCTCCGACAGCGGTACCCACACCTCGCCCGCGAAGCCCGCCCCCGGTGCGCTTCCCGCGGGGAGGAGGCCCGCCGTCCCCACGAGTGCGCCGCGGCGATCGGTCACGCGCGCCCGGGCGGCCGGCGCGTCCAGGCCGGTGACGGTGATGCGCACGAGATTGCGCCGCCCGTCGGGCTGCTGGTACAAGGGCGTCGGCGACGCCGTGATCGTGACCGGGGGAGCGGGGAGCGGGGGCAGGTACCTGCCGACGAGCGGCAGGCTGCCCAACCAGCCGACGAAGCTGCGGCGGTCGTAGCTGGGCTCAGTCTCAGGCACTTGCGGGAGCACGCGTAGTATACCCCCACTCGCGGTGAACGCCCTTGACTCCGGGGGTCCCGACGCTAGGTTCTCCCGCCGAAGCCCCCCCTCAACCGCCACTCTTTTCGCCAGGAGTCTGCATGAAGCGTCTCGCAATCGTCCTCGCCGTCGTGGCCATGGGCGCGTGTTCCAAGCCGGAGCAGAAGCCCGCGGCTCAAAGCCAGACGATGCAGGACACGTCGCACGCGATGATGATGTCCGACACGTCGAAGATGATGGCCGACACCGCGAAGCACATGATGGCGCCCGACACGTCCAAGAAGATGGCACCCGCGAAGGCTCCCGCGCAGAAGCCTGCGGCCAAGAAGCCCGCCGCCAAGCGGCCCTAGTCAGCCCTCGCGGTCAGCGGTGACGATGCCCGGGACTAGCGCCCGGGCTTTTCGTTTTCCAGGAACCAGCGCACGCTGCGTCGCACGGCGCCCGCCGCCGTGAAGGGTGGCTGCCAGGCCAGCTCGCGCCGTGTGCGCTCGTCGACGTAGGGGTTCTCCCCGGTGATGAACGCGGTCGCGGCGCGGGCGAGGCGCCGCGACGTCAGCACGGTCATCACGCCGCGCGCCAGGCCCGCCGGGATCGGGATCGTCACGGGCCGAACGGCCAGCGCCGCGGCGAAGGCGGCCAGGAACTCGTGCTGCGTGAGCGCCGGGGGCGCGTCGCTCACCACGTTATAGGCACGGAATCCCCAGACCGGAGCGTCGAGCGCCGCCACGGCCGCAGCGGCGACATTCCCCGCGTACACGCACGACAGATGATTCGTGCCCGGGCCGATGCGCGGCACCACGCGGCGCCGCACGACGCGGATGACCCGCGGCGTGAACAGGCGGTCGCGCTCGCCGTAGATGACGTTCGGCCGGAGCGCCACGGCGGTGAGCCCGTCCTCCGCCGCCTCCCGCACGACCGCTTCGGCGAGCCGCTTGGTGCGGGCGTAGAAATCGTGCTCGGGGATCGGCTGAAAGGGGAAGTCCTCGGTGCGCCGCTCGGACTCCGGTCGGTAGTTTGCCAGGCCGCCGTAGACGGCGACCGAGGAGACGTGCACGAGCCGCGCCCCTGCGGTCCGCGCGGCATGCGCCGCGAGGCGCGTGCCGTCCACGTTGACCGCCTCGTATTCCTGCCAGCTCACGCGCTGCTGCAGCAGCGCGGCCGCGTGCACGAGGCCGCGAATCCCTCGGACCGCCGCGCGCCACACGGCGGGGTCCCGCACGTCGCCGGGAATCGCCTCCGCGCCGAGCCGCTCGATCACCGCGCGGCCCGTTGGGCGCACCAGTGCCCGCACCGCTTCTCCGCGGGCCCGGAGCGCCTCGATCACGTGACTGCCGACGAGGCCGCTCCCGCCCGTGACCAGCACCGTCATGCGGGTCCGACGAACGGCGTGCCGAAGGGAAGGTCGACGACCCGGGCGTCGCGGCCCGCGGCGCGCACCATCACCCCCGACCCCACTTCGCGACGGACCAGGGCGAGCCCGATCCAGCGGCCGCCGCCCGCGACGCCGCTTTCGGGCACCCAGGCAAGGCTCGTCACGCGACCGACCTCGCGATCGAGGTGCGTCACGCCGCTCCACCCGTCCGCCGGCGTGGCGGGCGGCTCGGCGTCGAACAGCAGGCCCCGCAGGTACCGGTTGGTGTGGCCGCGAAAGTGCAGGCGGGAGACGGTTTCCTGACCGGTGTAGCACCCCTTGGTGTAGGACACGCCGCCCAGCTCGTCGTAGCGGACTTCCTGGGGAATCGTCTTGTCGTCCACCTCGGCGCCGAGTCGTGGCCACCCCGCCAGAATGCGGGCGAGCTCGAGCGTGGCCGCGTCGGCCGGTACGGCGCCGGCGGCCGCGAGACGAGCGGTGAGAACTTCCGTCTCCGCCGTCGGCATGGTGAGCTGCAAGGTGAACGGCGCACCTTCGGTCGCGCGCGCGATCTCGCTCGTGCCGCCCGGGGCCGCCAGGACGCGACCCGGGCCCGACGGCACGGGCAGGCCGGCGGCTTCGGCGACCGTGAGCGCGTTGGGACCCGCCAACCGATACACCGCCAGCTCGGCCGTCCGGTCGACCAGCCGCGCGAGGCGCGGCGGCACCGAGCGGGTGAAGATCGCCAGCGCGCGCTCCCGTCCCTCCGCCGCGACCGCAAAGCTCATCGTGGCCCCGAGTCTCCCGACCCAGGCGTCGACCACGATCATGCCCTTGGGTGTGAGTAAGGCGCCGTAGACGAATGCTCCGTCTCCCGGCTGCTCGACGTCGTTGGTGAGCAGCCCCTGCGCGGCCGTGACGGCGCCGGGTCCCGTGAGCGTCACGATAGCGGCCTCGGCCCGCGCCATGACCGCGCCCGTGCGCAGGGCAGCGAGCCGCGTCGGCGACACGGCACCCGGAATAAGGCGGGCGACCGTGGTCGGCGGGGGGGAGGAGCCGGGGGAGGGAGGGGTCGGCGGAGCGCCGGTCATCGGTTGGCCAGGGCGAGCAGCTCAGCCGGGTCGTGGCCGGCGAAAGAGGACCACACCAGGTCGGCTCCCGCCCCGGCGAGCGCGGCCGAGGGGTGACTGGTCGTGAGCATGGCGCAGCGCATGCCGGCGGCGCGAGCGGCGCCGAGCCCCGGCAACGAGTCCTCGATCACCACGCAGTGCCCGGCCGGCAGGGGTCGACGGCGGTCGAGCGCGCCGCGCGCCGCCAGGTAGCCCGCCGGGTCGGGCTTGCAGCGCTCCACGTCCTCGGCGGCGACCAGCACTTCGAAATAGCGTTGCAGCCCGGCGCGGGCGAGCACGAGCTCGACCTCCTGCCGCAACGCCCCCGACACGACCCCGAGCCGAAAGCGCTCCGCTGCGCGCGGCACGAAGTCGGCCGCGCCGGGCACGAGGGCCAGCGATCGGTCGATCAGGTCCTGGTAGACACGGGACTTCTCGGCGAGCAGCCGCTCGAGCTGCATCGCGGGGAGCGTCTTGCCGGCGCGACGGAAGGCCTCGATCAGGCAGCGGCGGTCGTCGAAGCCGAGAAAGTCGGAGTAGTACTGCTGGGGAGTGAGTGACAGGCCCTCCTCGGCGAGCACGACGCCCAGCGCCGCTCGGTGCTGCTCCTCGTCGTCCGCGATCACGCCATTGAAGTCGAACAGCAGGGCTTCGATCATACTGCTTCAAGCATAATAGCCCGCGGCTCCGTACGATTCGTCGAGCAGTTCCACCGGGTGACGCACAGCGGCCGAGAGCCCGCTGGCAGCGAGGCCGGCCCCGAGCTGCATCAGGCACCCGGGATTCCCGGTGGCGACGACTTGCGGCGCAGCCGTGCGCAGCGACGCCAGCTTGGGCGCGAGCACCGCGCGCGACATCGCCGGCTGGAGGAGCGTGAATAGGCCGGCGCTGCCACAGCACTGGGCCGCGTCGGGGAGGGACACGATGCGGAGCACCGGGATGGCGCCGAGCACCTGGAGTGGCTCGTCGGCGATGCGCTGCGCGTGCAGCAAATGGCACGGCGGGTCGTACGCCACCTGTACGTCGACCGGCGCCCCCGGCCGGGGCCCTCCCCCCGCCGTGAGCAACTCGGTGACATCGCGCACCCGCGCCGCGAAGCCCGCGGCGCCGACCAGGTGCCCGTACTCCTTCAGCATCGCTCCGCACCCGGCGCTGTTGACGACGATCGGCTCGTCGCCCTCGCCGAACGCCGCGACGTTCGCCCGGGCGAGCAGGCGCGCCTCCTCGCGCAGCCCCGCGTGCGCGTGCAGCGCGCCGCAGCAGACCTGTCCCGGCGTCTCGCCGACGGCCCACCCGTTCACGCCGAGCGTCCGCACGGTCGCGTCGTGGACGTGGGAGAACAGGCCGTCCATGACGCAGCCGCGGAACAGCAACGCGGAAGTGGGAACGCGGAACGCGGAACTGGCGGCCGCCCGTGTGTTCCGCGTTCCGCGTTTCGCGTTCCGCGTTGGGCTCGTCGCCGCCAACATCCCCATCGCGAATCGAAACCTCCCCCACCCCGCCAGCCGGCGTGGGATCCCCGTCGCCCGCAGCATCCGCGCGAGCGCGTACACTATGCGTGACGGGCCCGGGGACGTGAGTGCCCGCAGCGCCGCGCGCGCCAGCGCTGGGGGGCGGCGCCGAGTGGCAAGCATGGCGCGGGCCGCCTCGATCCCACGTCCGTAGCCGACTCCCGAGGGGCAGACGGGCTCGCAGCCGCGGCAGCCAAGACAGCGATCGAGGTGCAGCCGGAGGGCCGGGTCGTCCGGGGCGAGCTCCCCGGCCTCGAGCGCGCGCATCAGGTCGATGCGCCCCCGCGGGCTGTCGGCCTCGTCGCCGGTCGCGAGGAAGGTGGGGCACGCCTGGAGGCAAAACCCGCAGTGGACGCACGTGTCGAGCGCCTCGAAGCCGCCGCGGTCAATCATACAGCGAGTTCAGTCGGAGCCTTCGACCGCCACCACGAACGCTTCCCCGGGATCGAACGTGCGTCGCAGGCCCGCGACGAGCGGGCCGACGCCCTCGCGGTAGGCGCCGAAGTGGCCCACCGCGCTGCGGATCGGCCAGGGCGCCCGCTCCAAGGTGAGCGGCACCTCGAGCCCGGCGAGCGTCCGGCGCAGCCGGCGCAGCCGGTCGACGGTCGTGTCCCCTGCCCAGCGGATCGCCCCGACGCCGGGGCTCGCCGAAACCCACTCGTCACCCACCTGATGCTGCAACAAGTCGAGCAGCTCGTCGCTCGAGTCCGGGAGGCCGCCGGTCCGGAAGGTGATCGGCCGGGTGGCGAAGCTCTCCGCCGCCCGCATCCAGAAGCCATGCGCCTCCTCGGCGCGCAGGGCCGTGAACCGGCCGCCGCTCGCGCCGCGGAGCCCTGCCTCCTCGGCGGCGACGAGGGCGGCCGAGCCTGCCAACCGCACGGCCAGGGCCCAACCGTCGCGTCGCGCCAGGGCCGGTGACATCAGCTCGAGCGCCGCCGGCTGCAATCCCGCCGCGGCGACGTCCTCGGCGACCTGCGTCAAGTCCTCGCGGGTTCCCTCGAGCACGAACGTCTGGTCGGCGCGGGGCAGGGCCCGGAGCCGCAGGTGCACGAGCACGATCACGCCGAACGCGCCGAACCCGCCCGCCTCGAGCTTGGTGAGGTCGTACCCGGCCACGTTCTTGACGACGCGACCGCCGCTCTGAACCAGCCGGCCATCGCCGGTGACGAACGTGACGCCGAGGACGTGGTCCCGCACCGGCCCGAAGCCGTGGCGCAGCGGTCCGGCGGTCGCGGTCGCCACGACGGAGCCGAGCGTCCGCCCGGCGAGGCCGGGGGGATCGAGCGCGAGCCAGGTGCCGTGATCGGCGAGCTGCTGGCGCAACAGGTCGCAGCCGATGCCGGCCTCGGCGGTCGCGGAAAGGTCCTGGGGCTCGACCGCCGGGATGCGATCGAGTCGCCGCGTGGTGAGCGCCAAGTCGGCGGGCGCGTCGGCGGGGAGCCAGGTCCCGGCGCCCTCCAGCCGGACCCGCCACCCTTCCTGTCGTGCCGTGCCGAGCAGCAGCGCCACGGCATCGGGAGAGGCGGGGGCCACCCGCGGCACCGCGTCGGGGCCGCTCGCGATCTCCACGGCATCGTCGCCGAGCAGGGCTCGGACGCGGTCGAGCAGGCTCATGCCGGGACGTCCTCCCAGGAGCCCCGGGGCGCCGCCCCGGGGTCAGCCGCCCCGACGCGGGTTCGCTGGGCTGACCCCGGGCCGGTGGCCCGGGGTGCCGCTCCCACCCACTCCCGGCACGCGTGCACCGGCACCACCTTGCCCGGGTTCACGCGCTCCTCGGGATCCCACACCCGGCGCACGGCGCGCATCGCGGCGAGCGACTCCGCGTCGAAGATCAGCGGCATGTAGCGCAGCTTGTCGAGCCCTACCCCGTGCTCGCCCGTGATCGTCCCTCCCGCCGCGACGCACGCCTCCATGATCTCGGTGCTCGCGGCATCCACGCGGGTCCGGAGGCCGGGCACGCGCGCGTCGAACGAGATGTTGGGGTGCAGGTTGCCGTCGCCGGCGTGAAACACGTTGCTCACCGTGAGCTGGTAGGTCGCCGCGATCCGCCCGATCGCTTCGAGCACCTCGGGCAGGGCGGAGCGGGGCACCACGGCGTCCTGCACTACGAGGTCGCGCGACAGGCGGCCCATCGCGCCGAACGCTTTCTTGCGCCCCTGCCACAGGCGCTCGCGCTCGCGCGCGTCCGCGGCGACGCGGATCGATGCCGCGCCGTGGGCGGAGAGCAGCCCGTGCACCGTCTCGGTCTCGGCGACCACCGCATCGTCGGAGTGGCCGTCGAGCTCGACGAGCAGCACGGCGGCCGCGTCCCGCGGGTAGCCCGCCGCGTACACCGAGTCCTCGACTGCCCGGATGCACGACTGGTCCATCATCTCGAGGGCGGCGGGAACGATGCCGCTCGCGATCACGGCCGACACCGCCTCGCCCGCGGCACGGAGCGAAGCGAAGGCGGCGAGCAGGGTGCGCACCGCCCGCGGCTGCGGGAGGAGCCGTACGGCGATCCGCGTCGCGATCCCGAAGTTTCCTTCGGAGCCAACGAACAACCCGACCATGTCCGGGCCCCACGGCTCCCCGCTCGGGCTGCCGAGCTCCACGACGCGACCGTCGGCGAGCACCACCTCGAGCGCCAGCACGTGCTGGGCCGTGACGCCGTACTTGAGGCAGTGCGGGCCGCCGGCGTTCTCGGCGACGTTACCACCGATCGTGCACGCCGTCTGGCTCGACGGGTCGGGGGCGTAGTGCAGGCCGTGCGGCGCCGCGGCCGCCGAGAGCCGAGCGTTCACCACGCCCGGTTCGACCACCGCCACGCGATTGCTGGGATCGAGCGAGAGAATCCGGTTCAAGCGCGTCAGCACCAACAGCACGGCGGCCCCGTCCGCGAGCGCCCCGCCCGACAGCCCGGTCCCGGCGCCGCGCGGCACGAAAGGCACGTCGTGCGCCGCCAACAGGCGAACGACGGCGGCCACTTCGTCCCGGCTTCCCGGCAACACCACTACGGCGGGCACCCGGCGGTGGGTGGGCAGGCCGTCGCGCGCGTAGGTGAGACGCTCGGCGGGCGCCGTACGCACGTGCCGTGCACCCACGATGCCGGTCAGCGCCTCGACGAGCCCGGCGGTGATCACGTGGCGGGCTCGATCTGCGGGTGTGGCCCGCCGCGCCCGTTGCCTTTGGCGCGCTGGCGTACCGCCGCACGGCGCTCGGCGTCGGCCGCGAGCGGTCGGACGAGGGTGGCGAGTTGGCGCAGCCGCGCGGTCGTGCTGCGCAACGTCAGCAACGCGCGCTTCGCCTCCGGGGCGAGCTCGAGCGACGCCGCGACCTGGAACGACAGGAGCTGCGGGTCCGCCGCCAGCTCGATCTCATCGTCCTCGCGCCCGGTGAGGATGCCCAGCGCCTCCGCGAGCTGCGTAAAGCCCTCCCGGACGTCCCCCGCCAGCGACACGGTCTCGGTCGGCTCGGCCGGCTCGTCGTCGAACTCTTCCACCCGCGCCAGCCGGTAGGGGCGGTCCGAGCCGACCCAGTCGATCAGCACGAAGCGACGCTCGCCCACGGTGAGAATGTTGGACCGGCCGTCAGGCAACCCTTGCGTGTTCTGGATCAACGCCACGCACCCCACATCTCCCCGATCCGGCAGCGGCTCGCTCCCGACCTCGTGCGCGGCCGGCACGTAGGCGATCCCGAACCGCCGATCGGCGGCGAGGCAGTCGGCCAGCAGCTGGCGATAGCGGGGCTCGAAGATATGGAGCGGCTGGGGGGTCCCGGGGAACAGGACAATCGGCAACGGAAAAATGGGAAGTTCCCGAGGCATGACTCATAGTATAGACGGATAGACGGATAGACGGGTAGACGGCGAGCGGTTGGTAGAAAAGCACAGTGGCTAGGAAGGCACTCCTAGCCACTACCGACCTGCTGCCGCCACCCGTCTATCCGTCTATCCGTCTAGCCGTTACGCCGCTCTCCAGAAGCCTTTCAGTGCCCTGCCATCAGGGGATTCCCGCAGCTTCTCGAACGCCCGTTCCCGTATTTGCCTGATGCGCTCGCGGGTGACGCCCATCAGCGCCCCGATTTTCTCGAGCGTCATCGCCTCGCTGCCTTCCTCGAGGCCGTAATAGAGGTAGAGGATCTTCCGCTCGCGCGGCGTCAGGTATTTTTGGAAGATGCGGTCGATGAACTCGCGCATCAGCTTGCCGTCCGTCTTTTCCTCGATCTCCCCGCCCTCCTGCCCGGCGAAGCGCTCGCCCAGCGTGGCCGCATCCTTGTCACTGCGGTCCACCGGTGCGTCGAGCGACAGCTCGGCCGCCGTCATGCGGCGCGCAGTGCGGACGTTTTCAACGGTGTCTTCCAGGGCGAGGGCGATTTCGTCGTCGGTGGGCTCGCGGCCGAGTTCTTGGGAGAGATACGTCTCGGTGCGGCTCATGCGGATCAGCTGCGAGTTCTGATTCAACGGGATGCGGACGCTGCGAGTCTGCTCCGCCAGCGCCTTCAGCACCGCCTGACGCACCCACCACACCGCGTACGAGATGAACTTCACACCCTGGTTCGGGTCGAACTTCTTCACCGCCTTGAGCAGTCCTTCGTTGCCGATGGCGACCAGCTCGGAGAGATCGAGGCCGTGACCCTGGTACTTCTTGACGTAGGAGATGACGAATCGGAGGTTGGCTGTGACGAGCCGCTCGGCGGCCTTTTCGTCGCCCCGCTGCACCCGGCGCGCCAGGCGGCGCTCTTCGGCGGGGTCTTTGATCAGGGGCAGCTTCTGTATGTCTTGGAGGTACTGGTCGAACGCTCCGGAAGGATTGGCTCGAAAGAATGCCTTGGCCTTACCTCCGCTCGACCGCGCCATAGCTAGGGCTCCGACGGTGGACGATGGATGGTGACGCATGTGCTTCGGAAACGCCGCCAATATAGGAATCGCCCGCACTTGGTGCAAATCTCTGCGGTTTTCAACATCACAAATTGTTAGTGTGGTGCACGACTGCCCCGTTTGTCCACTATCCACATAGTATGTGGAGAAATCGATGTTGACTGCATGTTGAACACCGCCCCCCAAAACCTAGCCGGAATGTGGAGAGGTGGGAATCGTGTGGGAAGTTGTTGACGGATATGTGATTAAGTGTTGACGGATATGTGGCCAAAACGGCAACGTGACGCGCGCCCTATTCCTGCCCTGAGCGGTCTCGTATCATGGCCCCTCCTTCAGCCGGGGAGCTTCTCGTGAGCAGCATCATCTTCGGTCTCGTCTTCATCATCGGCGGCCTGTCGGGCACGCTGGCGCTCGTCGGAACCAACAGCGGTACGGCGCTCGCGGTGGTCGGTGTGTTCCTCGTGGGTCGCGGCATCTGGCGTATCCGGAAGCAACGCGCTCGGCAGGTGCAAGCGCTGTAGCTATTCAGGACCCTGTCAACACCCGCCGCACCGTGTCCTCCGGCGCCGCGACGGTCCACCCCGTCGCGGCGCCGCCGTGCATCGACCCGATCGCGCGCGGCAGGGCGAATCGCACGGTGCCGGCGCGGGCCTTCTTGTCGACCCGCATTGCCGCCAGGAGATCGTGCACGGCCGACGGGTCGGGCAGCTCGAGCGGCAGGCCGTACCGCTCGAGCGCGCCGCAGATGCGGTCTCCGGTCCCGCGCTCGGCGATCTCCAGGGCTTCCGCCAGCCGGGCCTCGTACGCCATCCCGATCGCGACCGCTGCACCGTGTAGGACGGTGAACTTGCTGGTCGCCTCGATGGCATGCCCCACGGTGTGCCCGAAGTTGAGGGTCGCGCGGCGTCCCGCCTCTCGCTCGTCGGCGGCGACGACGTCCACTTTGATCTCGACCGAGCGGCACACGACGCGCTCCAGCACGCCGGCATCCCGCGCCAGTACCGCGCGGTGCGCGCCCTCCAGGAAGCCGAAGTACGCTGCGTCCGCGATCACGCCGTGCTTCACCGCCTCCGCCATTCCGGCGGCGAGCTGTGCGGCGGGGAGCGACGCCAGGACGTCCAGGTCGGCGACGACGAGGCGCGGCTGGTGGAACGCACCGAGCAGGTTTTTCCCGGCGGGGACATCCACGCCCGTCTTGCCGCCGATCGCCGAATCGATCATCGCGAGCAGTGATGTCGGGACCTGCACGTAGGGGACCCCGCGGAGGTAGGTCGCGGCGACGAACCCGGCGACGTCGCCCACCACGCCGCCGCCCAGCGCGATCACCGCGCAGTCGCGCCCGAACTGACGGGCGAGCATCCGATCGGAGAGGGAGGCCCAGGTTTCCCGCGTCTTGTTCCCTTCTCCCGCCGGAAACTCGAACAGCTCCGCGGCCAGGGTGCCGCCGCGCAACCGCGCCACGACTTGCTCCCCGTACAGCGTTCCGACCTGCGAATCCGTGATCACCGCATACCGGGCGGCCGCGCACGCGGCCTGCACCAGCTCAGGGAGCTCGGCCAGGAGCCCGCGACCGATGCGAATGTCGTACGACGCGTTGCGCTGCTCCGCGATCGGGACCCGGACGGTCACCACTGGACCTCTGACGCCCCGGCCGCGTGGTTCGCGACGCGCGCCAGCACGAACAGCAGATCGGACAACCGGTTGAGGTAGGGAACGACGGAGGACACGCCGCCGGTCTGGTGCTCGCGCTGCAACCGCACTACCGCGCGCTCGGCGCGGCGGCAGACGGTGCGCGCCAGGTGGAGCGTGGCCGCCTTGGGCATCCCCCCGGGGAGGATGAACTTTTTCAACGCCGGGAGCTCTGGCTCATAGCGATCGATGGCCGCCTCGAGCGTGGCGATCTGTGCCCGGCCGAGCGGCGGCCCTCCGAGCGCCTTGGCGAGCTTCTCCGGGTCGGGCGTCGCCAGCTCCGCCCCAATCGTGAACAAGTCCTTTTGGACCGCCTCGAGCAGCTCGCGGCAGAAGGTGCGAGGCTCCTGAGCGAGCGCGAACCCAATGGTGGCGTTGAGCTCGTCCACCTGCCCGTACGCCTCCACCCGGCGATCGTCTTTCGGTACCCGGCCGCCGCCGAACAGCCCCGTATCTCCCCCGTCACCCGTTCTGGTGTAGATCTTCACCCGATCTCCCCTCTCCCCTCTCCCCGCTCTCCACTCGTTGCATTAGCATTCGCGCCATGTCGCAGGAAATCAAAGATATCACCATCATCGGCGCCGGCCCGACGGGACTGTTCGGCGCCTTTTACGCCGGGATGCGCGGGGCTTCCTGTCGCCTGATCGACACGCTCGACCAGGTCGGCGGCCAGCTCACGGCCCTGTACCCGGAGAAGTACATCTTCGACGTCGCCGGTTTTCCCAAGGTGCTCGCCAAGGACCTGGTGCGTGGCATGGCGGAGCAGGCGCTGCAGTGGAAGGCTCCGGTGCACCTCGGTCAGAAGGTGGTCGGTCTGGAGCGGGGATCGGACAACGGCGCGCCACGCTTCGCGGTGGTCACCGAAGGGGAGGCGTATCCGTCGCACACCGTGCTCGTCGCCGGCGGGATCGGCGCGTTCACACCGCGCAAGCTGGCGCTCAAGGACGCAGACCACTGGTACGGCCGGGGGCTGTACGATCGCATCCTCGACCCGGCGGTCTTCTCGGGAAAGCGCGTGCTGCTCGTGGGCGGGGGTGATTCCGCGTTCGACTGGGCCGTGAACCTGCAGGGGGTCGCGCAGCGGGTCCTGATGATCCACCGCCGCGACGGATTCCGCGCCCATGCCGCGACGGTGAAGCAGGTGCAGGAGCTGTGCGCCGCGGGGAAAATGGAGCTGCGCACGTTCTGGGAGCTGAAGGAGATCCACGGCGGCGACCGGATCGAGGCCGCGACCATCGTCAACAGCAAGACGAAGCAGCAGGAGCGCGTGGCGGTCGATTGTGTCGTCCCCCAGCTCGGCTTCGTGTCCTCGCTCGGCGCCATCGCCGAGTGGGGGCTCGAGATCGAGAAGGGTGAGATCAAGGTCTCGCAGACGATGGCCACCAACATCCCCGGCATCTTCGCGGCCGGGGACATCATCACCTATCCGGGGAAACTCAAGCTCATCGCCACCGGCGCGTCCGAGGCCGCCATCGCCGTGAACCACGCCGTGCACTTCATCAATCCGGCGGCGAAAGTCGAGCCGGGACATTCGAGCAACATGGCGATATTCGGGCAAACAGAAGACTAAAGGCGTCGCGCAAGAGCGTCACGCGAAGACGTCTCAGCGCGACGTCTTTCCTATTTCTACCACCACGGAATCGATCTGGGCGAGCATTTGTTGATAGGGAACGGCGTGCGTGTTCGCCTGGATGCTGAACGTGATCGTGCGCCCATTGGGACGCTCGATGAAGCCGGAGAGGCTGTTCACCCGGTCGATGCTCCCCGTCTTCGCGATCACCCGTCCCTCGACCGCGGTGCCGGCGAAGCGCTTCAGCAGGGAGCCCGGCTGCCCCGAATGCGGTAGCGCCGCCAGGAAGGGCGCGCGCCTGGCGTGGCGGTGCATGTAGGCGAGCAGCTGGGTGAACGCGTGCGGGGTCACGAGATTCCCGGCGGCGAGGCCCGAACCGTCCTCGAGCGCGAACGCGGTCGAGTCGATTCCCACGGAGTCGATCAAGAAGCGGCGCTCGACGTCGAGCCCCGCGCTCCAGGAGCCCTCACCCTTGCGCTCGCGCCCCAGGATCTTGAGCAGCATCTCGGCGAACCAGTTCTGGCTCGAGTTCAAGATCGGGAAGATGAGGTCGGCGAGCGGGCGCCCGCGGTACTCGGCGAGCGGCGCGCAACACCCGCGACCGGCGCGGTAGGTGAGCGAGTCGGTCGTGCCGGCCGTGCCGCCTTCCACCGAGACGCCTTTCTTCATCAAGGAGGCGGCGAGCGCGCGCGCCGCGTAGCGGTTGGGATCGGGGAGCGCGAAGCTCTCGATCCACGGCTTGCGGCCGAGCGCCACGGTCCCCTCGGCCCAGATGTCCCAGGTGCCCGGCGTGCGGAAGAAGTTGTCGCCGATGGTCGTGCTCGAGTCGGCGGGAACCGTGTGGGCGCGGTTCTCGAAGATGAACAGCCCGAGGTCGGGGGACCACGTGACCGTGGGCGGCTGGTCCACGGCGGCGCCGGGAGCGATGTGGAAGTCCACGCTGTTGTCGTGGAAGCCGAGCCCCGAGACCGGGGCCGCGTACCACCAGTTCAAGTCCCAGGCGTTCCACCCGGGATGGACCAGCACCGGCTCGAAATAGGACCCGTCGCCCACGAGCTTCCCGGTGACGCGCTTGAGCCCGCGCGCGCGGATCGAGTCCGCGATCGCGTCGACAGCGGTGAACGCGGAGTCGCACGCGCCCGGCGCGAGGCTGTCGACCGAAAAGCACCGCTCCGACCAGGTCGGGTCCCCGCGCCCGTATAACACGAGATCGCCGTGCAGCACGCCGTTGTCGACGCGGCCGTTCGGGTACACGCTGGTCGTGACCCGATAGTCGGCCGGCAGCAGCACCGTCGCCGCCGCGCTGACGACCAGCTTGGTGTTGCTTGCCGGGACGTAGAACCGGTCGGCGTTGCGCGCGAACAGGACCTTGCCGTCGTCGACGACGTACACGCCCCAGTTCGCACGGTTGAACGGCGGCTGGTCGAGCAGCGTCGTGAGCCGCCGCTCGAGCGACCCGCGGAGCGGCGCGGTCCGAGGCTTCGACTGCGCGGCCAGGGTCGAGCTAATCGTAAGCGATGCGAGGATCAGCTTTCGCATAGAGCAGATCGGTGACGAGGTTCACGACGACGAAGACGACCGACATGAAGAGGATGCTCCCCTGGATCGCGGGGAGGTCTCGCTTGTCGATCGCGGTGAGCACGTAACGTCCCAGTCCCGGCCAGCCGAAGATCGTCTCGGTGAGGACGCTGCCGGTGAGATAGTTGCCGGTGTCGAGTCCCAGCACCGTGATCACCGGCACCAGGGCGGTGCGGAAGCCGTGCCGCAGAACGACCGTGCGCTCCGGCAACCCCTTGGCCCGGGCGGTGCGGATGAAATCGCTCGACAGAACCTCGAGCATCGCCGCGCGGGTCATGCGCGCGAGGAACGCGATCGAGCGCATGCCGAGCGTGAGCGCGGGCAGCACCAGAGCGGCGAGCCCGCCTGACCCCGAGGGCGGGAGCCAGCCGAGCGCCAGCGCGAAGACGAGAATCAGCAGCAGGCCCACCCAGTACACCGGAAACGAGACGCCGACGTAGGAGATCAGCATCCCGATCCGGTCGACCAGTCCTCCCGACCGGACGGCCGACACCACACCGAGCGAGATCCCCGAGACGGCGGCCAGCGTCATGGCGGCGAGCGCGAGCTCGGCCGTCCGGGGAAAGCGCTCCCGCAGGTCCTGGGCGATGGGCCGCTGGGTGATGTACGAGCGGCCCAGATCGCCGCGCACCGCCGCCCACACGTAGTGCATGAACTGGGCGGGGAGGGGATCGTCGAGACGCAGCTCCGCGCGCAGTCGCGCGATCGTGGCCGAATCGGCCCGCTCCCCCACCATCGCCGTGACGGGGTCTCCCGGCGCGACGTTGAGCAGCAGGAATGCGACGACCAGCACGCCCAGCAACGTGGGCACGGTCAGCAGCAGGCGGCGTGCGACGAGTGGGATCACGGCGTGCGCCGCGCTCCCGTCCAGTGCTGCCCGTTGAAGATCACGGGCACGTCCCACCCGGTGACGTCCGGGCGCTTCGCCCACAGATCCGTGGGGAACCAGAGGTACAGCCAGGGAGCGGCGCGGTACACCCGGCCGTCGATCTCTCGGTACAGCGCGGTGCGCGCCCCATCATCGGTGGTGCGGCGGGCGCGCAGGATCAGCGAGTCGGTGACGGAGTCGGCGTAGAAGGCATAGTTCCCCCCGGGGCCGAAGCTCCCCGAGTAGAACAGGGGATAAAGGAAATTGTCGCCGTCGGGGTAGTCGGCCCACCAGTCGAGCACCACCATGTCGGTTTCACCCTTGCGGGCCGCCTCGCGCTGGCTCGACGCATCACGCTCCACCAGCTCGACCTTGATGCCGACCGGCTCGAGCTGGGCCTGCACCGCTTGGGCCACCCGAGCCAGCTCGACATTGCTGGTATTGCGCCACAGCTGCAGCGCGATCCCGCTGCCGTAGCCCGCGGCGGCGAGCAGCCGCCTGGCCGCGGCGGGGTCGTAGTGGTAGCCCGCGCGCGCCGTGTCGCTCCCGGCCAGGCCGGGCGGGATCGCGCCCCGGGCGAGGATGCCACGCCCGCCGTACACGGTAGCGAGCACCTCGGGCACGTTCACGGCGTAGTTGATCGCCTGCCGCACCCGGGGGTTCTGCAGGGGTCCGCGGCGGTTGTTGAGCGCCACGTAGACCACGCGCAGGGCGGGCTTTTCGAGCAGCAGATCGGGGTGTTGCTGCCGCCAGCGCGTCGTCTCGCCGAACGGCACCTCCATGACGCTGAGCCGCCCCGCCTCGAACTCGGCCGCCCGCGTCAATGGCTCCGGGATGATCCGAACCGTGAGGGTGTCGGCCGCCGGCGCGCCGCCCCAATAGTCCGGGTTGCGCGCAAACACGAGGTAGTCGTCGTGCTGCCAGGCGACGAAGCGCCAGGGACCCGTACCGACCGGGCGCTGACCGAGGTCCGCCTGTGGGGACAAAGGCGCGGGTACAAGAGCGGCCACCGGCATCGCCAGGAATTTGGGAAAGATGGCGAGGGGCTCGGCCAGATCGAACGCGACGGCCGAATCGCCCAGCAGCTGGATGCCCGGCACGTCGCGCGCCCGGCCGGCGGCGTACGCTGCGGCGCCGGCGATCGGGTACAGCGGCCACGCGCGGCCGCCGCGGGTGCCCGGGGCGAGCACGCGCAGCAAGCTCTGCCGCACTGCGGTCGGCGTCACGGGCGTGCCGTCATGGAACCTGACGCCCGCACGCAGGTGGAATACGTACCGGAGACCGGCCCCCCCGGTCCCCCCGGTCCCCCCGCGGGAGACGGTCCAGCGGTCGGCCAGCGCGGGGAGCAATTTGCCGTCGGGGTCGAATTGCGTGAGCCCGTCGTAGGCGAGGGCCACCATCTCGCCGGTCGGGACATCGGTGGACAGCGCTGGGTCGAGTGAGCGCGGATCGTACGTCTCGTAGTAGACGAGGGACGATTGATGCGAGCCGGGCTGCCGGGCGCTCCTCGCGTTCCCCCCGCCACTGCAAGCGGCGGACACGACAAGACAGGCGAGGGTGGTCACTCGGAGCGCGCGCATGCAGTCAGGTGTCGAAAAGGTTGACAGTGTGGCGGGAGGTAGCCAACATAGGGGAGCGGCCCGACCGCGTCAATTGCGTGCCTTCCTTCCTATCCTGTTCGTCGCCGCGTGCGCGGCGGCTCCCCTCGCGGCGCAGCAAGAGCGGGTGGTGCGCGGCCTTTCCTTCGAGGGCAATCACGCCATCGAGGACTACACGCTGAGATCGGCGATCGCCACGTCGAGCTCCAGTGTGTTCGCGAGCCTGTGGTTGTTGCGCTGGATGGGGCTGGGCGAGAAGCGCTACTTCAACGAGCTGGAGTTCCGTCGCGACGTCGTGCGGCTGTTGTTGCTGTACCGGCAGAGCGGCTACATGAACGCCGTCGTGGACACGGTGGTGCGCCGGGAGGGCGGAGACGTACACGTCCTGTTCCGCATCTACGAGGGCGAGCCGGTCCGCCTCACCAGGCTCAATCTGGTAGGCCTCGACTCGATCCTCGACATCGCGGCGCTCAAACGCAGCCTTCCGCTCCAGGAAGGCGCCCCGTTCAACCGGATGCTGTTCCAGGCATCCGCCGACACCATCGCGGACCGGCTGCGGAACCTCGGGTTTCCGTACGCGGAGGTCTTGCGGAACTACGATGTGGATGCCGCGGCGCTGAAGGCGGAGGCGACGCTCGAAGCCGTGCCCGGGTCCCGGGCGTGGATCGGACAGGTGCTCATCACCGGCCTGGAACAAGTAGACACGGGGACGGTGCGGAAGATGCTCTCGGTGCATCCGCACGACCTGTTCCGGCAGGACCGGTTGTACCAGAGCCAGCGCGATCTGTACGGCATGGGGGTGTTCCGCTCCGTGAACGTCGTGCTCGCCGACTCCGCGCCCCGCCCCGGGGACTCGACGGTTACGGTGCTCGTGCGGGTGGCGGAGGGCCCGCGCCATCGGGTGCGTTTCGGCGTCGGGTACGGCAGCCTCGATTGCATCCGGGTGCAGAGCGGCTGGACGGCCTATGACTTCTTGGGCGGCGCCCGCGCGCTCGACCTCACGGCACGGGTGTCCAAGCTGGGTGTCGGCTCGCCCACCGACGCCGGACTGCGCCGCAACGTGTGCCATTTCCTGCACGACGACGTGACGTCCGACACGATCAACTACAACGTGGGCCTGACGCTGCGGCAACCGGCATTCTTCTCGCCCCGCCACACCGCGAGCCTCGGGGTGTTCGCCGAGCGGCGCTCGGAGTTCAAGGCGTACACGCGGCAGGCGGTGGGCGGGAACGCCGTCGTGACGCTGAACGCCCGGCGCAACGTCCCGGTGACGCTGGGCTACGGGATTTCGCTAGGGCGCACCACGGCCGACCCCGCGGTGTACTGCAGCGTGTTCCGGGTGTGCGACGAAACCGATCGCGGGCTGCTGGCGCGCTCCCGCCGCTTCGGCGCGGTCACCGTGTCGGGGGTCCGGGACCGCGTGAACTCGGTGCTCGACCCGTCGGCGGGGAACCTCATCACGGCGTCGCTGATGCATGCGTCGCGGCTCGTCGGCTCGGACACGCTGTACGAGTTCAATCGAGGTCAGTTCGAGCTGTCGTACTATTACCCGCTCGGCCGCCGCGGCGTGCTGGCGTGGCGCGCGCTCGCGGGGACGATCGTGTCGGCGCGACAGATCGCCCTGGCGGGCCAGAGCGTACATTTCATTCCGCCCGACCAGCGCTTCTACGGCGGCGGCCCGAATTCGGTCCGCGGCTACGCCCGCAATGAGCTCGGCCCGCGGGTGTACGTCACCGACGACACCACGGGAGGCGTGTACCGCAACGTGCGCGCGTCGCCGATCGGGGGGAACTCCATCGTGGTTATGAATGCCGAACTGCGGTTGGCCACGCCGCTGTTTCCGGATCGAATGCGGCTCGCCCTGTTCGTCGATGCCGGCCAGGTGTGGGAGCGCGGCGGGGACCCGGGCACGGTGACGGGCGTACGGGTGACGCCGGGGATGGGGTTGCGCCTCGCCACTCCGCTCGGGCCGGTGCGGCTCGACGCCGCCTACAACGGGTATCCCGCCGAGCCCGGGCCGCTCTACTTCCAGGACAACACCACCCAGAGCCTGACGCTCGTGCCCAACGTCGTGTATCAGCCGGGGCTCGCGGCGGGGTTCTGGCGGCGCGTGATCGTGCAGTTCGCCGTAGGGCAGGCGTTCTGATGGTCCGCCGCTCGCTCGGCGTCGCGCTCTGGACGATCGTCGGGTTGCTCGCCTGTTTCCTGGGCGCGCTGTCCGCGCTCGTCGGCACGGGCGCCGGACGGGCGCTGCTGGCGCGGGTGACGGAGAGCGCGCTGGCGCGCGTGTTCACCGGGTCGATCGAGGTGGCCGACGTCCACGGGTCGCTCCTCACCGGCGTCACCCTCACGGGGGTCCGCTTGTTCGACGCCGATACGACGCTCGTCGCCTGGCTGCCGCGGGCTGACCTGGCGTACAACCCGTTCGATTTCGCGGCCGGCCGGGTGGTGCTGTTCGAGTTCGCCCTGCGACAGCCCGTGATCAACATCGTGCAGCATCGCAGCGGCCGGCTCAATATCGAAGAGCTGTTGCGGCTGGGGGGCCCCGACACAGGCTCCACCTCCTCGCACCGCGGGCCGGCGACGCTGATCCTGTTCCGCAACGTGCAGATCGAAGACGGCACCGTCACATTGCGGCTGCAGGCGAAGCGTGCCGAGCCGGGCGATTCGGCGCTCGAGATTCAGGGGAGCGGGCCGAATGGCCGGACGCGGGTCCGGCGGTTCGAGCACCTGGACGCCCGGCTCGCGGCCCTCCGGGTGTCGTCGCCGGTGGAGCGGGGCGTCGGGATCGATATCACTCGCCTCGCGTTCGAGAGCAGCGATCCCGCGCTGCGGCTGGTGGATGCCGCCGGCCGGCTGCGGGTGATCGGGGACTCGCTCGAGCTCGATCTGTCCCGGGTGCGGCTCCCCGGGTCCGCGCTGCGGGCGGCGCACGGGCGCGTGTCGTGGCCGCGGGGCCCGCTGCTGTTCGATCTCTCCCTGCACGCCGACTCGGCGACGCTGGGCGATTTCCATTTCATCGACCGGCGGTTCGCGACCGGCGCCGTGCTGGCGGGCGGCGTGCGGCTCAAGTCCCACGGCCAACGCGTCCTGGAGGTTGGACTCGACCCGCTGCGGCTCACCCACGGCGGCGGCACCGTGACCGGCCGCCTCACGGCGCTGTCCGCCAGCGACTCGGGGCTCGTGGCGCTACGGGACGCGGACCTGGACGCACAAGACTTCGACCTCGAGTTCGCCCGCCCTTTCCTTGATACGCTGCCGTTCGCGGGCCGACTGAGCGGTCACACCGCGGCCACCGGCCCGGTCTCGGGTCTGACCCTCGACATCGACTGGGTGTTTCGCGATTCGCTCGTGCCGGGTCAGCCCGCCACGCGGATCCGGGGACGCGGCGACGTGGGTTTGGGTGGGAGCGGCGGTTTGCGGTTCCAGCCGTTCACGGTCGAGGCGGCGGCCGTCGACTGGGGGACCGTCGGGCGGCTCGCCCCGGCCGCTGCCCTGCATGGAGTGTTGTACGCCGCTGGCACCTTGAGCGGGCCGTTGAAAAACGCACAGTTCACCGGCACGCTCGAGCACCGGGACGGCGCGCGAGCGCCCAGCCGGCTCACCGGCACGGTGCGCCTCGACGGCCGCAGCGACACGCTCGGCGTGTACGCGGACGTGACGGCCGACTCGCTGTCGTTCGACGGGCTCAAGGGGAGCTTCCCGACGCTGCCGTTCACCGGCGCGGTCGCGGGAACCGTCAAGCTGAACGGGCCGCTCCCGGAGCTCGAGACCCACGCGGCGCTCCACTCGGCGGGCGGCGCCGTCCAGGGCGACGGTGTGCTGCGGCTCGCCGGCGGGGGGGAGGACGCACCGGGCTGGGGCGCCCGCGACTTCACGCTGCGCACCCGCGACCTGGACCTCGCGAGCTGGCTCGAGCGGGCGCCCGCATCGTTGCTGACGTTCACCGTGCACGGCGACGTCGCGGTGGACTCAGGGCTTCCGCCGGTCGGGGCGCTGCGCCTCCGGGTCGAACCGTCCTTGTTCGCCGGGACGCCGCTCGATTCGGGGCTCGCGGCGGTCCGATTGGCCGACCGCCACCTGTACGTCGACTCACTGCGCCTCGTGCAGCCCGGTTTGATCACCACGGGTGGGGGTACCCTTGGCTGGGCTCGCGGGGACCGCGGCACGCTGGCACTCGATTTCGACGCCGACAGTCTGAACTCGCTCGATTCGCTGCTGAGTTGGGTCACGGGCAGCGACGTCACGCCGAGCGGCGATCCCGGCGATCCCGAGCACCGGGGTGTCCGGCCGCTCGCGGGTGCGGCCCGGGTGCTGGTCAGCCTGGAGGGGTCGCTCGACTCGCTGGGCCTCGACGTTCGGGCGAGCGTCGAGCGGCTGCAATGGCGGGGCTGGGCGGTGCCCCGGGAGGGGCGCGCCCGGCTCGTCTATCGGCCCGGGCCAGTGCCGGCGTTCGAGCTCGATGCGACGCTCGATTCGGTGGCGCACGGCGCCCTGGGGTTCGGGGCCGCCGGCGCGGCGGCGCGGGGCACGCGCGACTCGCTCGGCTGGTTCGCCCGCTCCCGTGTCGGCGAGGGAGGGGCGTTCCTGGCCGGCGGGCGCTTCGCGCGGAGCGGCGGCGTCACGGCGGTAGGCGTCGATTCCCTCGCGCTGCAACTCCCGGGCGACGTGTGGGTGCTCGAGCGGCCGACCGAGCTGACCGTGACCGATTCTACGGCGCGCGTGAGCGGCCTCGCGCTGCAGAGCGTCTACGGGGCGGGAAAGCTCACATTCGCCGGCGATCTCCCGACGCGCGGCCGCGCCGACGCCCATCTCCAGATCGAGTCGTTCCCACTCGTCGGCGTGTACGCGCTGCTGGAGCGCGACACGGCGGGCGTCGGCGGCGTGATCACCGCCGCGGCGGCCCTGACCGGGACGCGGGCAGAGCCCGTCTCCACCGGCACGTTCTCGCTCACCAACGGGTCGTTCGGGGAGTTCCACGCGCCGTTCGCGGACGGCACGTTCGACTACCGCGAGCGCCGGCTCGACGCGGCCCTCAACCTGTGGCGCGCGAAACAGCAGATCCTCACCGTCCGGGCGCACCTGCCGCTCGACCTGTCGCTCGTTGCGGTGGAGCGGCGCCAGCTTCCCGACACGCTGTTCGTGCGGGCCACCGCCGACAGCGTGGATCTGTCGGTGCTCGAGGCGCTGACACCCGCGTTGCGGCAGGTGGAAGGCGTGTTTTCGGCCGATCTCGGCATCGCGGGTACGTGGGATTCCCCGCGGCTGCGCGGCACGCTCGGCGTCGCGGGCGCCGCCACCATTCCCGCCTTGAACGTGCGCTACGAAGCCGTGAACGGTCGTCTCACGCTCTCGGGGGATTCGATCGCGATCCAGACGCTTTCCGCACGGAGCGATCGGGGGCGGGGCCGTATCGATGTGTCCGGCGTCGTGCGGTTGGAGCGGCTCACGCGCCCGGTGCTCGACCTGCGCATCGCCGCGGACCAGTTCAGGGCGCTGGACTTGAAGAACAACGTCTCCATCACGGCGAGCGGCCAACTGGCGCTGGCGGGCCCGGTGTTCGGGGCATCGCTCACGGGGCACGCGAACGTCACGTCGGGCGTGGTGTACTTCGCCGACCTCGTGCAGAAGCGCATCGTCAACCTCGACGAGCTCGCCGACACCTCGCTGGCGGCAATCATCCAACAGCAACGTCTGGGCCCCGAGTTTCAGAGCGTGTTCCTGGACAGTCTCCGGATCACGGATCTCGAGCTCGAGATGGGGAGCGACGTGTGGCTGCGCTCCAACGAGGCGAACATCCAGCTGACCGGCAGCGTGCGCCTCACCAAGCAGCGCAACCTTTACCTCGTGAGCGGGACGCTGCAGGCGGCGCGCGGTACGTACCGGCTCAAGCTCGGCCCGGTGACGCGCGAGTTCGTCGTGACGCAGGGGACGGTGAAGTACTTCGGCACCCCGGACCAGGACGCCGCGCTCGACATCGAGGCGCGCCACGTCGTGCACCCCGTGCCGACGTCGGCCCAGCGGAATCCGGACGACATCACCGTCGTGGCTCACATCACCGGCAGCCTCCTGGTGCCGCGCGTGACGCTCGAGGCGGAGAAGCGCGACCTCTCCCAGACCGAGATCATCTCCTATCTGCTGTTCGGGAAGAGCAGCCTCGACCTGGGCGGCGGCGACCAGGGCGGGGGCGGGATCGCCGACCAGCGGGCGCTGCTGCGGAGCGCGCTGTCGGTGCTGTCGGGCGAGATCGAGCAGACGATCGTGTCCGGGGGTGTGCCGGTCGACTACGTGGAGATCCGTCCCGGGGGCGGCGGCCAGGGGGACCCGCTGTTGGGGTGGCAGTTCGCCGTGGGGCGGCAGCTCGGGGCCAAGACGTTCCTGGTCCTGAACGCCGGCTTCTGCGAGGGGCGGCAGGTCGGCGTGCGTAACACGCTGGGTCTGTCGCTGCAGTTCCGGATCAGCCCCGAATGGCGCACCGAGGCGAGCTTCGAGCCGGTGCAGACGTGCGCCGACCCGGGCACCGAGTCGCAAGGCGGCACGGTGCCGCGCCAGGTGGGGTTGGACCTGTTCTGGGAGAAGCGGTACTAGCGATGACGCGGGCCCTGCTCATCACGAACCCCGCGGCGGCGCGCACCGACGCCCGCGCCGTCACCGCGATCCGCGACACGCTGCGGCGCGGCGGCTGGTCGGTCGACGTGCTCGCCACTACGCAAGCGGGCGACGCGCGCCGCTTCGCGGCCGAGGCGCGGATTCAGGGCTTCGACGTCCTGGTCTGCTACGGCGGCGACGGCACGGCCATGCAGATCGCGGCCGGGGCGGTGGGGAGCGGCATTCCATTGGGGATCGTGCCGGGGGGGACCGGCAACTTGCTCGCCGGAAATCTGCGGCTGCCGAAGAGGCCCGCGGCCGCCGCGCGCGCGATCCTCAAGGGCAAGCCGCTGCCGCTCGACTTGGGGAGCGTGGCGCGCGCGGATGGGACCCATTACTTCGCGGTATGCTGCGGCACCGGGTTCGATGCGGCGCTGATGGCCGCGACGGGCTCGGCCGAGAAGCGGCGCTGGAAGATGGCGGCCTACATCGCACGCGCCTTCGCCGCGCTCCCGCGCGTCACGAGCCCGCTGCATCGCGTGACTGTGGACGGGATCGTTCGCGAGCTCCCCGCCGCCTTGGTCCTGGTCGCGAACTGCGGCGAGCTGGTCCCGCCGTTTCTCCGCTTGCGCGACGGTGTCGCCCCGGACGACGGGTGGCTGGATGTGCTGGTGCTCCGGGCGGAGGGGACGATCGAGAGCCTCGCGGCGTTCTTCGAGCTGGTGCGCCGGCCGCGCAACGGGATGCGGCGGCTGTGGTTCGGCCGCGGCCGCGTGGTGCGGGTCGAGGTGCTCGACGGCGCGGCGCGGCCGATGCAGCTCGACGGCGAGCCCCGGGGGGACACCCCGTTCGAGGCGCGCGTGCTGCCGGGCGCCCTCTCGGTGATCGTGGACCGCCGTGGCTGAGACCGTCCTGCTGGTCGACGACGACGCCGATGTGGTGCGCGCCGTGGGTGACTACTTCGAGCGCCTGGGCTACGAGGTGGCGCGGGAGGGCACGGGGGAAGGGGGCATGGCGGCGTTCCAGCGGCTGCGCCCCGACGTGGTGATCCTCGATCTCCACCTCCCCGATGTGGGCGGCCTCGATGTGCTCGAGCAACTGCGCCCGCAGGGCGCATCGGTCATTCTGCTCACGGGCCAGGGCGACATCGAGACCGCGGTCCGCGCCATGCAGCTCGGCGCCGAGCATTTTCTCACGAAGCCGGTGGACATGACCCACCTGGCCGCTGCCACGGCGCGGGTGGCCGAGAAAGTGCGCCTGACGCGACAGAACGCGCTGCTGCGCGCGCGCGATCACGAAGGCGAGGGGCTCGACTCGCTCGGCGTCTCGCCAGCGATGCGCGAGCTGGCGCGTCAGATCGAGTTGCTCTCCGCGAGCGACCGCTCGACGGTGCTGCTCGCCGGGGAGAGCGGGACGGGCAAGGGGTGGGCCGCGCGCATCGTGCATCACTTGAGTCCGCGCTCGCGCGGTCCGTTCGTCGAGGTGAATTGCGGCGGCCTGTCCGCCACGTTCCTCGATTCCGAGCTGTTCGGGCACGAGAAGGGTGCGTTCACCGACGCCAAGGAG